>JAEEGH010000859.1_pt1 | contig 93380 bp, 125 predicted proteins | sample 9134181 | NCBI WGS metagenome assembly JAEEGH01 (sample SAMN16246544, study PRJNA631951) | gut metagenome | biome: gut microbiome; feature: rumen; material: DP-attached | host: Bos | place: Iran: Karaj | collected 2018-10 | reverse complement strand
TACGGGCGTACATCTGAGAGGTATTGCCGATATCGCCGCGTTTGGCATCAGCAATAATCAGGTGATGGGGATGTTTTTCCTTGATATACTTGATTGTATTCTCAAACGACATCATACCTTTCACGCCATAGGCCTCGTAGAAAGCGAGGTTGGGCTTGTAGGCCACGCAATAGGGGGCGGTGGCATCGATAATCGCCTTGTTGAACTCTAAGATAGGATCGTGGAGGTCGAAGACGCACTGGGGCATCTTCTTGGCATCGGTATCCAATCCCACGCAGAGGAAACTCTGCTTCTGCTTAATCTGCTGAATTAACTCTTGTCTGGTCATAATACTATAGTTCTGTTTCTTTCATTCTTTCTGCATTCTCTGCTACGGTAAGGGCATCTATCATCGCCTGAATGTCGCCTCCGAGGAAACCCTGCAGGTCGTGGGTGGTGTAGCCGATACGATGATCCGTCACACGACCTTGGGGGAAGTTATAGGTACGGATCTTCGCTGAGCGGTCACCCGTTGATACAAGACTCTTTCTGCGCGAAGCGATATCGTCCATATATTTCTGATGCTCCTTATCATAGATAAAGGTATAGAGGCGTGAGAGGGCACGTTCCTTGTTCTTCGGCTGGTCGCGTGTTTCCGTACATTCGATGAGGATTTCCTCGGTTTCACCGGTATTCGGGTTCTTCCACATATAGCGCAGACGCACACCAGACTCCACCTTGTTCACATTCTGGCCACCGGCACCTGACGAACGGAAGGTATCCCATTTGATTTCGCCTTCGTTCACATGCACCTCAAACTTATCTGCTTCGGGCAGTACGGCAACAGTCGCTGCGGAGGTATGCATACGTCCCTGGGTCTCGGTAGCTGGCACACGCTGCACACGATGCACACCCGACTCATACTTCAGCGTGCCATAGACATCAGCTCCGCTGACAGCAAAGTCGATTTCCTTATAACCACCCACAGCACCTTCAGAGACGCTGGTGATTGACAATTGCCAACCCTTTGAGTCGCAGTAGCTCTTGTACATCTTAAACAGGTCACCTGCAAACAGGCATGCCTCATCGCCACCCGTTCCGGCACGGATCTCCATCTGCACGTTCTTCGCATCTTCGGGATCCTTTGGAATAAGGGCAATCTTTATTTCCTCTTCCAATTTCGGCTGCAGTTCCTCGTTGACAGCCAGTTCCTCACGTGCCATTTCCTTCATCTCGGGGTCTGTCTCATTGGCGAGGATATCCTTCGCCTCCTTGATACCGTTCAGACAGGCAATATAACGTTTACGGGCATCCATGATATCGCCCAGATCCTTATATTCTTTCGTTAACTTCACGAAACGGTTCTGATCAGCAATCACCTCGGGATCGGTAATCAACGTCGATACCTCCTCGAAGCGCGCCTCCAGCCCGTCAAGCTTCTGTAGAATACTATTATTCTCCATTATCCTTTATATTATTATTGCTGTTTTTATTCTCATCTTCACTATATTTGCCTGTTCCCTTACAGGTTTCACAGGTATACAATCCATCAGGCGTCTTGCCCATGCCTTTACATATAGGACATTTCCCTTCTTTCTTGAGCTTTTCGGTTTCCTTATCATTAGCCTTGTTACGTTTGGTCTTCGACTGACTCTGACCATTAGAGATTGCACTTTGAACGGTGTCTTCAACGATAATACTGGCGATTTCACCACAAGCCGTAGTCAGAAAAAGGCAGACGATAGCCCCAAGGAGCATAAGGGTGTTTCGATGCATAGAACCTAGTAGTTAAATTCGCCGAATTCAGATTTGATAGTCAGACTCTTCTGTCCTTCCTCGATGTGACCAACAATCTGGGCATCGATGTTGAAGCTCTTCGAAATCTCAATGACTTTCTCAGCCACCTCAGGACGGACGTATATCTCCATACGATGACCCATATTGAACACCTGATACATTTCCTTCCAATCGGTGCCAGAGCACTCGTGGATAGCCTTAAACAGCGGTGGAACGGGGAACATATTATCCTTTACCACCTTGCAGTTGTCGCTGACAAAGTGGAGCACCTTAGTCTGAGCGCCACCTGTGCAATGCACCATTCCGTGGATCTCAGGACGCAACTCATCGAGCAGACGTTTGATTACCGGAGCATAGGTGCGGGTAGGGGAGAGCACTAGTTGTCCCATGTTGGGAAGATCGGTGTACTCAGAGTTCTCGGAGTACTTTGACAGTAATTCATACTTCCCGCTATACACAAGTTCATCAGGTACCGCATGGTCAAAGCTCTCCGGGTATTTCTCTGCCAGATACTTGGCAAAGACATCATGACGGGCAGAAGTCAGACCATTTGATCCCATTCCACCGTTATAACGTTTCTCATAGGTAGCTTGTCCTGTGCTGGAGAGACCTACGATGACATCGCCCGGACGGATATTGGCATTGTCGATGACATCGCTCCTTTTCATTCGACAGGTGACGGTGGAATCGACGATAATCGTTCTCACAAGATCACCGACATCGGCTGTTTCACCACCTGTGGGATAGATACCAATACCCATTTCACGGAGTTCTGCCAGCAGTTCATCGGTACCATTGATGATGGCTGAGATCACTTCACCAGACACCAGCATCTTATTACGTCCGATAGTACTCGAAACGAGGATGTTATCCACAGCACCCACACACAGCAGGTCGTCGGTGTTCATCACGATGGCATCCTGAGCAATGCCTTTCCATACGGAGAGGTCGCCCGTTTCCTTCCAATACATATAGGCGAGACTGGATTTGGTACCTGCACCGTCAGCATGCATGATGTTGCAATACTCAGGATCGCCTCCCAGAATATCGGGGATGATCTTGCAGAAGGCCTGCGGGAAGATTCCCTTGTCGATGTTCTTAATCGCGTTGTGTACGTCTTCTTTCGCGGCACTCACACCGCGCATCATATATCTATTATCCATAACTATTCACTAATCACTAATCACTATTCACTTGTCACTACCTTTCCCCATTCCAGAACTCCCACGATGCAAAAGCCTGCAAGAGAAGCATCTCAAGCCCGTTCTTGACATCAGCTCCGTACTCTGCACCTCTACGCATAAAGAGTGTCTGATCAGGGTTGTAGATCAGGTCGTAGAGGATCGTATGATGGTCCATTGCCTCATAAGGAAGCATCGGACATTCTTCGGTCTTGGGGAACATACCCACTGGGGTACAGTTCACAATCACATTGTATTCCTTAACCACCTCGGGCGTTATCGTCGCATACTGTATGGTGCCCGGACGTTCATAACGACTCACGAACACAGTCTCCAGACCCAGCGACTTCAAACCATAGTTGATGGCCTTCGAGGCTCCTCCCGTTCCAAGGATAAGGGCTTTCTTGTGCCATTTCTTGTCGAGCATCGGCTCAATGCTCTGTGTGAAGCCTATCACATCGCTGTTGTAACCCTTCAACGTGATCTTGTTACCATCGTTGTTCACCTTGATCACATTGACGGCTCCGATAGCTCTCGCCTCCGGACTCACACTGTCTAGGAAATCAATCACTTTCTCCTTGTAGGGAATGGTGACGTTGAGTCCCTTGAGTTCTGGATTCTTTGCCAGCACCTCCGGCAGTTCGTCGATACTCGGAATCTCAAAATTGATGTACTTGGCATTGATACCCTCATCAGCAAACCTCTGGTTGAAGTAGCTGATAGAGAACGAATGTCCCAAGGGATAGCCAATCAGTCCGTATTTGTCCATAACGCGTTTATTATTTAGTTGCGAAATACATCGTACAGATGCCGAAAGTCAGCCTTTTGAACGAAGCCTCGCTGAATCCGGCTTTCTTTAAGATTTCCACCATCCTTTCGCCCTGTGGGAAGGCCTCGATGGTCTTGGTGAGATAGGAGTAGGCACTGGTGTCTCGGCTGATGATCCGGCCATAGATCGGCAGCACCGTGTGACTATAAATGTGGAAAAGCTGTTTCATCGGAAACGAGACAGGTGTGGTCAGTTCCACGATGCTCAGATGACCTCCAGGCTTCAACACCCTGCACATTTCCTGCAACCCCTTGTCGAGATCGGCGAAGTTTCGGATGCCGAAAGCAGCTGTGACGGCATCGAAACTACCGTCGGAGTAGGAGAGGGCCAGACAGTCTTCCTTAGCAAAGGAAATGATGGAGTCGAGACCTTTCTCAGCCACTTTATCACGCCCTATCTGCATCATTCCTTCACTGATGTCGGCTCCGATGAGCCTCTCAGGATGCAGCATCTCTGCTGCCAAGATGGCAAAGTCGCCGGTGCCTGTGGCGATGTCGAGTATCGCCTGTGGCTGATGAGGCGCCAACTGCCTGATGGCCTTCTTGCGCCATCCGCGGTCGATGTCCCACGAGAGACGATGGTTCAGCTTATCATAGGTAAGGGCGATGTTGTCGAACATCTGCTCCACCTGAGCCGCCTTCTCGCCGGCGTGATAGGGGGTTATCTCTTCCTGTTTATACATTCTAGTCTTTTCTCGCCTGTCTAGATTCTCTAGGTCTGTCTGGATTATCTGGTTTTCAGCCACTCGCTCACGTTCTTCTCGATGCGGGCAGCAATATCGCCTTCCTCTGTGGCCTTATCGAATTTCTCTCCCACGATATTCTCATAGAGCTCGATATAGCGGTCTGATACGCTCTCGGCATAAGCGTCGGTAATCTCAGGCATCACCTGTCCAGGCTCGTTCATAAAGTCATGCTCGATGAGCCACTGACGTACGAACTCCTTCGACAACTGCTTCTGGGGCTCGCCCTTGGCCAGTTTCTCCTCATAGCCGTCTGCATAGAAATAGCGGCTCGAGTCGGGGGTGTGAATCTCGTCGATGAGATACACTTTACCATCACGTTTACCGAACTCATACTTGGTATCCACGAGAATCAGACCACGCTTGGCGGCAATCATCTGTCCACGGGCGAATATCTTGCGGGTGTAATTCTCCATCACAGCGTAATCCTCAGCCGAAACAATGCCTTGAGCGATAATCTCTTCTTTCGAGATGTTCATGTCGTGGCCTTCGTCAGCCTTCGTCGTCGGGGTAATGATTGGCTCGGGGAAACGCTCGTTTTCCTTCATTCCATCTGGCAGTTTTACGCCGCAGAGTTCCCTGCAGCCGTTCTTGTACTCACGCCAGGCCGAACCGGTGAGGATCGATCGGATGATCATCTCCACACGGAATCCCTCGCACTTCAGGCCCACAGTCACCATCGGATCGGGGGTAGCGAGCTTCCAGTTCGGACAGATGTCAGAGGTGGCATCGAGGAACTTGGCAGCAATCTGGTTGAGCACCTGACCCTTGAAAGGGATGCCTTTGGGCAGTACGACGTCGAACGCCGAGATACGGTCGGTGGCAACCATGACCATCAGGTCGTCATTGATGTTATACACGTCACGGACCTTGCCGTGATAAACACTTTTCTGTCCATCGAAATGGAAATCAGTTTTTGTTAATGCTTTCATATCTTTATATAATTCACTTTTCACTATTCACTTCCTTGTCATATTCTTCGTAGGCATTCACAATGCGCGTCACGAGTTTGTGGCGCACGATGTCCTTTCCAGTGAGGTTAACCACACCGATGCCCTCCACATTATTTAATATATGCAAGGCCTCTATCAGACCACTTTTCTGGGAGTGGGGGAGGTCTATCTGTGTCATATCGCCCGTGATGATCATTTTCGTGTTCCAGCCCATACGGGTAAGGAACATCCGGATCTGGGCTGGTGTCGTGTTCTGCGCCTCGTCAAGGATCACCACCGCATCCGAGAGCGTACGGCCGCGCATAAAGGCGAGGGGAGCAATCTGGATGACATGCTTCTCCATCATGTCCTGCAGCTTCACCTGGGGCAACATATCCTCCAAGGCATCGTAAAGAGGTTGCAGATAGGGGTCAATCTTGTCTTTCATGTCGCCAGGCAGGAATCCCAGTTTTTCTCCAGCCTCCACAGCCGGACGGGAGAGGATGATCTTTTTGGCCGACTTCTCTTTCAGGGCCTTTACTGCGAGGGCGATCGAGAGATAGGTCTTTCCCGTGCCCGCAGGACCAACGGCAAACACCATGTCATTCTTCTCGTAAGCCTCAATCAACCGCTGCTGGTTTTCACTCCGAGGTTTGATAGCACGACCCGACATCGAGTAGACCAGCACACCATCGGGCATGTCGTCCTTTACACGTCTGCCTTTCACAATGTCGAGAATATCCTCATCATTCAGCGAGTTAAACCGCAGGACATGCTGCCGGAGTTTTTCCATTGCCTCCTCAAATACGGCCATCTGCTCTTCGTCACCCAATACACGGATCACATTGTCACGAGCCACAATACGAAGCTTGGGGTAAAGCGAGCGTATCATCTGCAGGTGAACATTGCCCACGCCATAGAAAACAACGGGGTCGATATCCTCTAAAACAAGATGCTTCTCTATCAAATCTGTATACAAATTATATTTTGCGTGCAAAATTACAAAAAAACTATGAACTATGAACTATGAATTATGAACTTTTTTGTACCTTTGTGGCCAAAATGAAAAAAATAACGATTAAACTGACAAAAAAGCGTTTCCTCGCAGGGTTCGCAGGCGTGGTTTTACTGCTAGCAGTAGTGAGGTGGATATGGCCGTCGGTGGCAGAACCGCGGGTGATTCTCAAAGAAATAGCAGAAGCTGTCAAGGCAACACCGCTGAATCATAATGGCCGTCCGCACAAGATCCGCTCTGTGCCCAGTTATGCGGTGGCTTTCCCTGATACTAATGCCGTACAGCTGGTAGCGGCACAACGATGGGGAGTAACACCCGTTCGTGACCGAGAGGATGCTGAAGCCCGTAAACGCGAACTTGTGTATGTCGGTTTCAATCCGTATTACCACGTCGACCCGTTGTATTCCAGCATCCCGTATCTGGTGCCTCGCGCAGCCGTTCTCCTGCAGGATATCGGTCAGGCATTCTACGACAGTCTATATGTCAAGGGCGTGCCTCTGCACAAGATGATTGTCACCAGCGTGCTGCGTTCACAAGAGGATGTGATGAAATTACGCCGGCGCAATGGCAATGCCACTGAGAATTCTTGTCATCTCTACGGCACCACGTTCGATATCTGTTATAATCGTTATAAGACGGTGGAGGAACCCGATGGACCTGCACGTCGACAAGTACGTAACGACACCTTGAAATGGGTGTTGTCCGAAGTGCTGCGCGACATGCGTGAACAGGGGAGATGCTATATCAAATACGAGGTGAAACAAGGCTGTTTCCACATGACCGTCAGATAAAATAATAGGCCTGCAACAATTTGCAGACTTATTTATTTTGGGAGCGGAATACGGGAATCGAACCCGCCTCCCAGGCTTGGGAAGTTTATACACAGTCTGAATTACTCTGATTATCAGAGACTTACGTGTCTTGTGGTCGCTTGCTGTTTCATTTGCTGACTTTTCAGTATTTTCTTCTATTTGTCTCGAATGCAGTTGAGTATATTCTCGCATAGGGTTTTCTTCCATGTGTACCCCACATGAAATTCTCACATCTACGGCATACAGGTATATAGAGGTGGGCATTGCTAATGACGGCTTCGTGCGTGCTGGCACCCTTCCGTCTGCAAACGCAGCAGCTTGCATACTTATAAAAGTACGCAACACCGCTACGGATCTCAGCCTCCCTCATGGCTTTCTCTACCCACATATAGCTTGTGTGAGTGATCAGGAATCCGTCTTTGAATGGCCTCATTTCAACGGACCTCTTTAACCTTGGAATCTTGCTGTCCTGTCTCATTTGTATGAATTTAGAATCTCTTCATACAACCCATAACCTCGAACACATACAGAATATCTTCCTTCATAAGCTCCTGTGGTCCATACTCAGGTGACTTGTTGGTAGGAATCAGCATGTAGCTGTTGGGATTCTGCGAAGGGCCTATGCGCTTCACAGTCCTCATGTCATTCTTGGTGACGATAGCATATATCTCGCCGAGAGGTAGGAAACGCATGTCTTCTATCTTCCTGAGAGCTATGATGTCACCGTGATTGATCTCCGGCTCCATTGAATGGCCAGTGATATTGCACCAACACGTGGCCTTGTTGTATTTGGGGAAATCTATGAGATAGTCAGGATTGACGGTCTGATCATTGATGATAATATCAAAACCGCCTACAAAATCCACGTTGTAGTAAGGCACTCCCTTCTTGAGGTTTCTTTCAGGCAGATACGCATCCGTTTCGTGTCTGCTCAATATGCCTTCCAACAATTTGATGGAGGAATCAGGTATTACACCGCCTGCCTCCCAATTTTGGATTGTCCTGCTATTAACGCCACAAAGCTTTGCTAATTCGCTCTGTGTGAGGTTCATACGTTTTCTTAAGTCTTTAACATTCATAATGGCCTCCTTCCTTTATTCGTTAAAAAACATCAAAACACGAAATAGATTCGTGTATATTACGAAATAAATTCGTATTTTTGCAATCGAAAACCAATAAAACCAGTTTACAACTTGTTTACGTTTTGGTTCCAGACTGCAAATTTACGAATAAAATTTGAAATAGCAATGGCAAGAAAGAAAAAAATTATCCAAGTACCACCAGGAAACGTGGAAAAACTGATGAAAGTAATGCGTTGTTCGCGTTCTGCCGTGTTCAATGCCCTCGCTTTCCGCTCTGATTCCGAATCCGCAAAGGCAATCCGTTCACAGGCATTGTCTGCCTACGGAGGAATAGAAACCTTCAAGTATGTCTTATAAGCAATGTTGTCATGAAAAAGAAACCTTGGTACAAAGAAGATAAGGTTATCATCTTCGCATTAACATTTGCTATGTTGGCTTTTGTATTCACCTTGATTTTCTTCCAAGAATGTGTATGGGTGAAATGAAGGTTGTCAAGGTCGATAGTCAAAGACTTTGGCTCAGCAGCCGTGAAGCAGCAAAGTATCTTGGAGTCAGCAAGGACTGGCTCAATGATCGTCGCCTTGAAGGGACACTGCATTTCTCAAAGGTTGGCAACACCATCTTTTACATCAAGTCAGAGATTGACAATATGATCCGTGACAATGCAGTATCAGGAAGACAGATATTCCGTAGAACAGTATAAGATTCTTTTTAAATTCATAGGCAATTGACACGTCGTGATGACGCAAACCAATCAACTTATCTGAATAAATCTGTTTATAGATTAATGACTCTGTCTGTTGTGAAACCCGCAGAGTTTTTAAAACCGGAAGAGTAGCTCAGTGGCCAGAGCGACACCGAAGTACCACATGTAGGCGTAAGTCGCTGGTTCGAATCCAGTCTCTTCCTCTCACATAAGACTCGTTCTTTGACTTATTGATACAAAAATATATGAGTAGGATGACAAAAATAGAATCATCAAGTAATTAACAAATATAAGCCCGAAAAGGATAGGGCGGGGTGAAAATCCTCACGAATAAATATCTAATTTCAAATTGCAATATTGCCCCTCGTCGCAGGGGCATTCGGGAACATAGCTCAACGGTAGAGCAGTCGGCAAACAAAAGCTGTTAGTATTTGCCATAATAAAACAAAATAGCCGGAGATGGTGGTTCGAATCCACAGGTTCCCGCAATAACTTAAAAAGATTATGCAGATGGAGATCCCGATTTCAAAGACAGATTTTGAGAAGATGATGATTCTCATAGACAAAGCCTGCAGCATCATAAAAGCAGGAAATCCAAAGCCAAGGGAGTACAACGTGGCTCGCCAGTTATATCTGATCAAAAGAAAGGTAGAGAAGAAAAATGGCAAAGGCTGAGACACATTGTTGTATCGACTGTGCGGTGGCTCAGCTATTCCAATATGACTTCGACCCCATTATTGCAGAGTGCTCCGACGGGCAGAGAAATGTAGCACGCTATCCAGTGCTCTGCAATAAATTCAAAGGCTTGGAAACATTGGATAAGAAAGAAAAGAGATTCATTCGCTGCATAGAAGTCAGAAAGAAGAAAATAGGAATTTAATGCAACAATAATATGAATGAATACGAAGAAAACTTATTCGGAGTGGATATGCGCCACAGACCGCCACTTACCATCCTTCCAACGGAAGAGCATGGGTGGGGGAATAGTCAGGGGAGGCTTGCTTATTCAAAAATGAATCGCTCCCAGGAATGGAATTATAGCGAGTATGCATTGGCAACGATGGGAATAATGCCACAGAACTATATCATAGTCAATGCCAATGAGGTAAACGTCAACAGAGAATCAGCGATCAAAGTCTGCAAAGGACGTGTAGCTATTCCTGTCAAGGAGTTTGCTCGTCAGAAACGCCTTACTCTCAAAGAACAATGGGAGTTAATGAATCCACGATGGGTAGGTACTTTCTTCGGCTTTCGCGGTGAAGATCCATTCAAAAACAGAAGGAAAACTCTCGAAGAGGCCATATCAGAGGCCGTTGGCCAGAATCGTTTTGACGAATTTATGAAACAGTTCTGGTCCGCAAAGTATGGTCACAAGAAGGCTATTGAACGTCTCACCCGCAGAGCAAATGAACTCGAGAAAAGATGTAAGGAATATAAAAAGGCAATTCGTCAACTTGATAGTCAGATCAAGAGGATAGAAAACGATGTCAACAAAGGTCTGCTTGAATATTATCATCTTCAAGGTTTGAATGCACATGAACACCTCGAAGAGCTAAGATCCAACAGGTATCTCTTAGACAAAGAGAACTTCGAAGCCTCACAGAAAGCGAAACGCATAAGGGAATTTATAAACTCAATAACATACTGAGCTATGCTTCTACCGAAAATGACTCACGAAGAAGAGCGCAAGGAAATCCTAAAGGATTTGCCGAACGTCGAGCGATGGGACGAATATCGCTGGAAGGATATACGCAGGGCATCCCTCAAAATGAAGGATTTCCCGAAGTATATCTTCAAGGAGTATATCAGTCCGAGGCGCAATCGGTGGCTTGTCAGCACAAAGATAACAGGCAAGGACTGTTTCGCTTCGACATTCGGTGTGTTGCAGATATTGAACGGCCTTGTGCTTCATCAGATTTTCTGTCCTGTATACGAAGATAAGTTCTCAACGGTTGTGACTTTTCTACCGCATTTCTTCGAGAGATACAAACAATACAACAAACTCGATTTGAAGGGAATCCCGCTTATAAAGCAAGTCTTGAAGGATGACATTTCCTTCAACATCGACAAAACCCAGGAAATATCTGGCCGAAAGGAATTGGATAAGGACAACAACGTTCATGCTTGTATGCGCATGGGTGTTGGCCTTGGCTATGAGTTGGGGTTCAGACATTATCTGATAAAGACGTTTGTGACATACGAAATGTCGAGAGGAAGACAAAAGAAGATCTTCGAGGCTGCTCGTGATGATTTCGAAAGAAACATTGACACAAGGCTAAAGACACCGCCATTCGGTATCAATAGCCCCGGTCTTCTCTCTGAAAGTGAAATCAAGAAAGCCATAAAGAAATTTGGTAAACATTAGTATTAACATTTTAAATTAACAGCTTATGCTCAAAGTTTTAGGTCAAGACATTAAGGACCTTGAGGAAAGGAAAAATTTCCTCATTGACAATGCTGACAAAGTAGAAGAGATTGACTATCACAAGTCTTTCTCGTCTGACGAGCTTGCTCAGAAGAAAACAGACTTTGCCAACAAGTCCATCCGCGTCGCCGCTCTTGAGGAAGAAATCAAAGATTTCAAAGACAAGATTGGCGAAGAGTTGAAACCATTGCGTGAAGAGACAAAGAATCTTCTTGAAGACATCAAGGCTAAGGGCCAGATGGTAAAAGAGAAGTGTTATCTCTTCCTCGATGAAGAAGAAAAAATGGTCGGCTACTACAATGCCGAGGGTGTTCTCGTTCAGTCACGCCCTGCTACTCGCGACGAATTACAGAAAACTATCTTTGCCGATATGCGAAGCAAAGAGGGTACTAACGATTAAATCTTAAAAACATGGATCCAGAGAAACTTAACATTATCTTCCCAGAAGGGAAAGACAAGGCAGAGTTAGTCATTCGTCAATTGAATGACGAAGTGAAGGATAAACTTCCCGTCCTCGAGCCTGACAAAGTATCAATCAGTGGAAACATCACGGCCATCTTCGATTTCCTTGAGAAACGCTGGAATTCTGACGATAAGCAGATTGACCACTGCCGCACTCACATTCTTGTTGACCGTGACAATCTCAAGATGATTCTCGTAGTCAACGAGACGGACTCACGCAACAAAAAGAATATCACTGGTACTATCCAGCTCTCTCGTCAGTATAAGGCTTTCGGTGTGAACGCAGGCCGCCTGTGGGAGTCTGTAGATCTCGGAAATTTCTTCCGCATCAACCGCACATACTTCGAGAAACAAGACGTCAACATGGAACTTGTCAATCTTCTCAAGCGTTTTGTGGCAAAGGTCAACACGGAGGTTGAGCGCGAGACGAAAGATAATGGATCTGTCACCGACGTATACAGAAAGGTTGTCGACTCCAATCTTCCGGCTGCATTCACCGTTAAGATTCCTATTTTCAAAGGTTCTGCACCAGAGGTATTCAGCATTGAGATTATTGCTCATGTCGAAAATCGTCACGCATTCCTTGAACTGATTTCTCCCGATGCCGAGGCTGTGGTTGAGGAAGTTCGCGATAAGATGATTGACGCTGAGATCAAGAAAATCCGAGAGCTGGCTCCTGAGATTCCTATTATCGAGGTGTAATGCGAAACGGACAGTACTTCTATGCTCCACATCGCAGTATGTGGGGCATTTACAGAAACGAAAACCTTGGTGATGGTGTCAGCACTGGCACCTTCATCAAGGATTTACCAACAAAAGAAGAAGCATCTAAGGAGGTATATCGCCTCAACGGATGGAAACCAAAATCAAATTAGTTAATGGATAACATTTTAGAAACTTTGAAGACTGCTCCCCATGAGCAGATTCCAGAGATCGCGCACGAGAAATTCGTGTCGGTCTATTCGCAGAAGTTCGGTCCTGAAAAGGCCGAGGCATTCTTTGAAGAGCAGAAGAATCTCTTCATCAATGAGCTTGTATATGGATCATATAAGGATTTCTTGAAGCAGGCAGACGGAATGTCCATCTACTTTGCTTTCCTGTTCCTGGCCATCAACGGTCTGTCACTTGAAAAAGGTACAACCACCACTTGTTATCTTGAGTGCCGACGTGTCAAGATTGGCGAAGATCCGAATCGCAGAAATGCGAAGGGCTATCCCGAAGCTATCTATCAGTCCAATGCTGTGATCACCATCACTGGCTACGGCGAGATTATCCTTCGTCAGCGGGCCAAGCAGATCCGCTCTGTTGACTCCCCGAAAGTCGTTTACGACTGCGACACGTTCCGCTATGGTGAGAACGATGGCCATCCTACGCTGACTTGGGAGAAGTGCCTACCACGTCCGCAAGGTTCAAGGATCGTCGCCTGTTATGTCCGCATCATCAAGAACGATGGTTCCGTTGACTATTTTGTTCTTGACACTGACGAGATCCAGCGTCTCAAACAGTACTCAGGCAAATCCAACTGGGGCAAGGCGAATGCGCTCTACGGTAAGGAAGATGATTGTTCCGACATTGATACGGGATTCCTCAAATCCAAGACCGTAAAGCACGCTTTCAAGGGCTATCCCAAACTCAGCATCGGTGCCGGAGGCGCCTTTGAATCTGATAAGGACATCGATCCAACAGAGCCAATGCCCGAGTCGCATGACATTCAGACTGATAATAATGACGATGATCCATTTAACAAATAGTTATCATGGCAGAAAATCAGTTACAAGTAATTGTTCAGCAGTCTGCCGAGGTCACAAAGAATGTGGCATCCATCAAGACGGACATTACCAATGCAATCAAAGAGAACAACACTTCTCTGCAGAACTGCATTAAAGCTGGCGAGGCTCTGCTTGCTCAGTCTGGCGAAATGTCCGACGAACTTGATGCTCAGATTGCTTCTTTCATTAAACGTGCTTCCTCCACGAAGAAAGCAATGACAGACCGCCGCAAGGGCGTGACTCAGGTGTTCGACCTCGTAAAGTCTGGCTTCACGAAGATGGAGAATCTTCTTGATTCCAAGTCTGAGGATTCCATCATTTATAAGTTACAGAAGGTACGCGACGAATATGCAGCCCACAAACTTGAAATCCAGCGCAAGGCCGAAGAGGAACGCAAGCGTCTGGCACGTATCGAGGCCGCTAAGACTCAGCTCCATGATGATGTAATCTCTGTATGCAATCAGATTGTAACAGAGAAAACATCAGAGGCCCTTGATAAGCTCTCTGAGAAATTCCGTCTTATGACACTTGATAATGCAGAAGTTGTCAAAAAGGAGATTTCGGAATATAATACGACACTCGATCTTGCTCATATCCTTGCAGAACGAAAGCCGTCTGTATCTAAGGAGGTTTCTGCAGAAGACGTGTCAGCAATCATGCGTGCCGCCTATAAGGAGTGTGCCGATGGACTTATAAAATCCTATGCCGACTCCGTTTCTCAGGCCAAGCAGGATATTCTTGATACCTTCGACTCTAAGATTGCAGAGCTGCAGGCCATCAAGAAGACCGCAGACGAAAATGAGCGCAAGCGCAAGGAGGCAGAGTTGAAAGCCGCCGAGGAAGCTGCTGAGAAAGAACGTCAGGCAAAGGCCGAGGAAGAAAAGAAGAAACGAGAGGAAGAGGAACGTCTTCGCAAGGCGCAGTCTCAGTCTCAGTCGCTCTTTGACCAGACTCCCTCAGTCGCTGCCCCTGCCAAGGCGAAAGTCTCTCACCATATTGAGATTGACGATCCAAAGGGATTCCTCGCTATCATTCAGATGTGGTGGACGCATGAAGGATCTACGCTCACACTCGAAGAGTTGAAAAAGAAACTTTCCTTCATGGTCAAGACCTGTGAGAAATTGAAGAATAAGGATGACATCATTGTTGCCGATGATAACGTCCGCTATGTCGAGGACATCGTAGCGAAATAGTATGGATCCGTATTACTCTCGAAGTGAGGTCAGCAACTCTGACCTTACTTCACTCAAACTACAGCTTCATCCTCAGCTGGATTTCGTCAAGCCGAAAGACAAGAAGAAAGCATTTCACCTTGGCACACTCGTTGACGGTCTGGTCACTGAGCCAAAGAACTGCAACCACTTCCGCTACACCGTCGGCGACGAAAAGTACACCAAAGAGGAATGGGAGTGGGGAAAGAAACAGCTCGAAAAGCTCCGCAAGGCTTCAACGAAAGACCAGTTTCTTGCTTTCGTCCTCGCAAATGCTGTTGGTCAGATGGTCTTTGCCAATCCATGTCAGCATTTCGATGTAGGATGCTATAGCTTCTCTCTGCCCACCAGGTGTAAGTTCGATTGGCATCTTGGCCTTTTCGGTGGCGATCTCAAGACTGTCACTGCCACTACACAGGATCAGTTTGAGGCCGCAGTAAATTTCTTCGATTGGGATAGAAGCCGTGCCTTTTACATGGACCTCACTCATTCCCTTGATCCTCGTCTTGGGAATCAGGATTTCATCTATGCCGTTTCAAAGACCACGAACAAAGTCTTCTTCAAGAAGATTATCCGTGACGATGAAACATATCTGAGAGGCAAAGAGAAATATCTCGAATTAGCTTTTAAATATTGGTTATTTGTATGAGTAAAATCAATAAAGTCCATGCCATAAATCGTTTCAAGAAGATGGCAGAGTGGGCGATCCGTAAGTTATTTGAAGAAGACGAAGATTTACGTCTTTGTGACTTTGAGTTAATAGATGCACTGAAAGAAGTTTGCAAAAACATGGAATCTAAACGCGAGTTTGAAGATAAATTTGAACCATTTTAGGGTGTAGTCCTGTGTGCAGTGGTTTTCCCACTGCATCCTACAAACCAATTCTCATTTAATATGGCAAAATACAATCCTTACCCTTATCAAGAAGAAGGCATAGCCAAGACTCTTGAAATGAAACGTTGCATCAATGGCGACGAAATGGGCTTGGGAAAGACAGGTCAGGCTATCGTCTCTGTGGCCAGAGCGAAAGCGACACCATGTCTGGTGATTTGTCCTGCCTCTCTCAAGATCAACTGGCAGCGCGAGGTCGAGAACTTTACGGATCTTCGCCCTCTGATTCTCACAGACTCTATCAAGTCCACCTTTCCCTATTTCATCGGTACGATGAATCTCTATGATGTGGTCATAGTCAACTACGAATCTCTCAAGAAGTATTTCGTGGTCAAGGCTGAGAAAGGTGCCAAACTTAAAGACATCATCTTCCAAGATGTAATACGTCTGTTCAAGTCTGTCATCATCGATGAATCTCACCGCTGCAAGAATCCCGCTACGGCAACAGCCCGCTTCTGCATGGGTATCTGTCAGGGAAAGGAATTTATCAATATGCTCACGGGTACTCCAGTAGTCAACGATACAATGGATCTCGCCACGCAACTCTGCATCCTCGGTAGGATAGGGGACTTCGGCGGTTTCAGTAATTTCGTCAATACCTACGGCGACGGAAAGCACCTCGAAGAGCTGAATGCCATCCTTCATAACACATGCTATTTCCGTAGGGGAAAGAAGGAAGTGCTCAAGGATCTACCTGACCTCACACGTTCAAAGGTTATCACAGAACTCTCCAATCAAGAAGAATACGACCTGTGCGAGAACGACCTCCGTCAATGGCTCAAAGACTATAAGGAACTTACTGATGCGGAAGCACGTCGCAAAATGCGTGTAGAGGCACTTGTCAGATTCATGAATCTGCGTAAGATCTCAGGACAGGGCAAGGTAGAATCTGCAGTATCATTCATTCAAGATTCTAATGAGCCGGTTGTAGTTTTCGCAGAACATCATGATATTGTGGATGCCCTGCTCGAAAAAATCCCTGATGCCGTCTGTGTCACTGGCAGACAGAATGCCGTGCAGAAACAGGCAGCTATCGATGCTTTTCAGGCTGGCCAGCGTCGTGTCATTATCTGCTCCATCAAGGCAGCGGGTGTCGGTCTCACGCTCACCGCATCATCAAATGTCATTTTCGTGAATCTCCCTTGGACTTTTGCCGATCTCTCTCAGTGTGAGGCACGATGCCATCGCAACGGACAGAAGAATGCTGTCAACTCATGGATCCTGATTGGTAACCGAGGTGAAAAAGACACCATCGATACCTATCTCTATCACCTGATAATGAAGAAGGGTTCAATGGCCAACAGAATCACGGGCGCAGTCGACGATGCTCTCAAAGACGAGAAGTATTTCGATGAACTAACAAATCTCTTCCTTGAAGGAATAAAAGAAGAATAAGTTTAGGTATAACTAAAATAGTATATAACATGGAATTAACAGGTTTAATAATTGCGGTTATGCCCGCTAAGTCGGGTGTTTCAGCGCGTACAGGAAATCCTTGGATGAATCAGGAATATGTGATTGAAGTTCCTGGTCAATATCCTAAACGATGTGTGTTCAGTATCTTCGGCGAAGACAGAATCAAACAGTTCGCCATTCAGAACGGCGAGACAATCACCGTTCAGTTCGATATTGATGCACGAGAATATCAGGGACGTTGGTTCAACGAGATAAGAGCCTATAACGTCATTCGTGGTCAACAACCCGCTCAAGCTCCAGCAACTCAGCAAGCCGATATGTTTGCTAATAATGGTCAGGCACCAGCACCATCTACGGCACCAGCTCAGACACCTTTCCCTCCGGCAGACCAACCGGAAGGCGGTAATGCAGATGATCTTCCATTCTGATGTATGAAGCTATTCCTACACAACACTCGCGCTGGTCTTATCCCAATGTATGATGAAGACTACGACGAGAAGAAGAAGCTCAAGATCGGAGAGGTTTACGAGGCAGAGATCCGTCTGCCTCGCAACCTTCGTTTCCATCGCAAATACTGGGCTTTGCTACGGTGCTCTTGGGAATATCTGAATGAAAGGCAACAAGAGTTTTTCAAGAATGACATTGAAGTGTTCCGTAAGAGCCTCGAAGTCACCGCAGGATGGTGTGAGCCTCTGTACGACTTGAAAACTCAGTCTTGGTATCATTCTCCGAAGTCTATCAGCTTCGAGAAAATGAAGGAAGAGGAATTCTCGATATTATATAATAATGTACGTGATATTCTCTTTCGTGCCATCATTCCAAATATCTCCCAAGAAGAGTTTGAACGAAATCTGAAAAATTTCCTTTAAAGAATATGTGCAAAGGATTCAAGCAAATCTCCAACGACTTCTTTGAAAGCGACTATTGGCGTCAATCCCGTACTTACAATGATTGCGAAGCTGTCCTGGATATTATCTATCAGGTCAGATTTGAGGCATCTGAGCATACTGCTCGTATCGGAGGTCGTGAAGTAACGTGGAGTCAGGCCGAGTGGCCTGCATCTGTTAGATTCCTTGCGGCACGTTGGCATTGGACCGAAAAGAAAGTCAGAGTGTTTCTTTCTCAGCTTCGACGAAAAGACATCATTGAGACAAATGACTCTCAAGGTGTCAATATCATAAGGCTCAAAAAGTATCTTGTTTTACCCGACGAGGGCACAACAAAGGGCACAGCAAACGAATTGATTATCAATGAGTTACAGGCTCTAAGGGCACAACTTGGGGCACAGCATGATACGAAGGGGCACAGCAAGGGCACAAAAAATAATAATGGAGATAATAAAGATCGTGATTCTTCATTACATTCAGAATCACTCTTGTTTGATGTTCCCGAGGAATTTCCATTCTCCGATTTTTGGGACTTGTATGATAAGAAAGTCGATAAGCCCAAATGCCAAAAGAAATACGAAAAACTATCTCTCAAAGACCGCAAGGCTATATTTGAATATTTGCCTAAGTACATACAGTCTCAGCCAGATAAGCAATTCCGAAGGAATCCGCTTACGTTCCTGAACAATCGTACTTGGGAAAACGAAATCATAAAGGACATACGACATGAAGCAACCTCAAAGTGTAGCATCAATAGTGCCGCAGTCGCTCCGTCAAACGGGCAGCTCGTCAACGACACCTACGACCTCATTAACGAGGCAAGAGCAAGAGAAAAAAACGCTGATAGTCTCTAAATTTGGTGACAAAGACCAATTCCTTCAAAAAGTCAATCCGAAGACTCAGGCTTCTTTTGCGCTTAAGCCTCAGAAGGCCATAATGGGTGATTATCCTACACTTACTGATATTTGCCTCTCTTATGGTAAGACTTTCGCTGAACAATGGCTCTATCCGCAGATTTCTGACCTCTCTATTTTTACAGGCGCAAAGAATCTGGATAAAGAGCAAGTTCGAAGTCTCGCTTCTGTCATAGCTGCTGAATACCGTTATCTGAAAGTTACTGAATTGCTTTTGTTTTTTCACAGATTCAAAGCAGGCCACTACGGACGTTTCTACGGTTCCGTTGATCCGATGGTCATAACTTGTGCTTTGCGTGATTTTATCAAAGAACGCAACGTTTTCATCGACCAATACGAACGTGATGCCAACAACTTGCAAAGAGAACTTGATAAGCAAAAGCCAAAAATGTCTTACGAAGAATATCAGAAATATAAACTACTCGAAAATAAAAAAGACAATGAAGATTAAGAATTTGGAAGCGTTGAAAGAGCGCATAGAATATTATAAGAAGATGTTCCCAAATACCTATACTACTCTTGAGGACATCTACGAGACTTTCAAGAATTATCCATGCAATAGTTATTGTGGCATTTCTGTGAGTAATGAGGAATGGCCAGACAAATGCTATACTTTTGATGTGTGTGCTGATAAAGAGTTTGATTGTGAATTCTTAGGTATGGGGAAGAGTTGATATGAGCAATGAAGAATTAGAAAGTATGCGTCTTGAGTTATGGCTCAAAGTCCTTAAATCCGTAGAGGCTGAATACAAAGGCCGCACCATCGGTAACATCATAGACAACATCGAACAGAGAATTAAGCACTATCAAAAATCATAAATGAATACGCTAAATAAATGTGTTGTCAAAATCTCAGTCAGTAGCGAAACGAATTATACACATATTGATGATGTAGTATATTACCGCTCTGGCTTATCGCCTGACTTCATTACTCGATGGCTTTGGTATTTCGAATATCTCGCAGCTTTGGTAAAAGTGAACAATCCTCACCGTAAAGTAGAGTTCTTTAAAGGACCTCAAGACGTTCTTTTAGGAAAAGAATGGCATGAACATCGTCGTAATGCCATTTTGAAGTCAAGACTTACAAAATTAAAGAAACTTGAAAAAGGTGTTGTTGATGATGATTTATTCCATTTTAAAAGCCAGGATAATGAGGCAGAGAAACGACGTGTCCTATCTCAAATTGACGATCTTGAAAAAGACAAATATCCTATAGATGAATTTCCCGAAAACATAAATAAGATCAAAAACTATATTCGTATATGAATCAGATAAAATTGCTTTATATCGACCTCTTTTGTGGTGCCGGAGGCACATCAACTGGAGTCGAATATGCACAATTACATGGCGAGAAATGCGCAAAGGTGATTGCCTGTGTCAATCATGATCCGAACGCTATTCTCTCTCATGCAGCCAATCATCCTGACACATTGCATTTTACTGAGGATATTCGCACGCTGGATTTAACAGGACTCGTAGAGCATCTGCAGAAAATGAAGAAACAATATCCTAATGCTTTTGTCGTTTTATGGGCCAGCCTTGAATGTACAAATTTTAGCCGTGCAAAAGGTGGCCAGCCTCGCGATGCAGATTCTCGCACATTGGCAGAGCATCTTTTCCGATACATCGAAGCTATCCGTCCCAACTGGATTCAGATAGAGAATGTCGAAGAGTTTATGATGTGGGGAGAGCTTGACGAAAACGGAAAGCCTGTTTCAAAAGACCAAGGCTCTGACTATCTCCGTTGGGTGCATAAGGTACAGAGTTACGGCTATGATTTCGACTGGCGTATTCTTAATGCAGCAGATTTCGGGGCCTACACCTCTCGCAAGCGTTTCTTTGGCCAGTTCGCACAAAAGGGATTCCCAATCGCTTTCCCCGTGCCTACCTATGCCAAGAATGGTGACGAAGGAGGATTATTCTCATGCTACCATAAATGGAAGCCAGTGCGTGAAGTTCTTGATTTTTCAGACGAAGGAGAATCAATTTTCGGACGCAAGAAACCTCTGTGTGAGAAAACATTGGAACGTATCTATGCTGGATTGATTAAGTTCGTAGCTGGAATGTCTCAGAAAGATTTTGCTGCATTCATTGTGAAATACAATTCAATGAACTCTAACGGCCATTACGTTGCTCCATCTATCGACGAGCCGTGTCCTACGGTGGCCTGTCAGAATCGCTTAGGTATCGCTCAGGTTTCTTTCCTATCGAAACAGTTCTCAGGAAACCCAGGAGATAAGAATATCTCAGTCGATGGACCTGCAGGAACTATAACAACGAAAGATCATCATGTCCTCGTTGGCGCAGAGTTTATGTCGCAGTACTACGGCAACGGTTTCAACACATCAGTAGACGATCCAAGTCCTACGGTCACTACAAAAGATAGAATCTCGTTGGTCAGATGCTTCTTGGCTAATCAGTTCTCTGGCGGTGGACAACTCAGCGACATTGAGAAGCCAGCTCCGGCTATCCTGACGAATCCAAAGCAGAATCTCGTCAACTGTAAGACATTCTTAATGAATCCTCAGTTTGCATCAAAGGGTGGGAGTGTGGATAATCCTTGCTTCACGCTCATAGCTCGTATGGATAAGATGCCGCCTTATCTCATTTGCACAGAACAGGGCGAAGTCGGCATTGCTATATTTGAAGATGACTCTCCTATGACTCGTAAGATCAAGGAGTTCATGGCCATCTACAATATCGTTGACATTAAGATGCGTATGCTCAAAGTCTCAGAACTAAAGAAGATTATGGGATTCCCCGAAGACTACGTTCTTATTGGTACTCAGTCAGAGCAGAAGAAATTTATCGGCAATGCCGTTGAAGTCAACATGAGCCGTGTCCTCTGCGAAGCTCTATGTCAGAAACTCGAAAAACAAAATCGTATAGCAATATGAAAAACGGAATCATTGTCAATGGAAATGTTTACAAGGCTGTAAATTGCCTTTCTACTGGTGTGGTAGTTGATGATCCGTGTGCAAAATGTGATCTCAAAAAGATATGTGAGAAATCGGGATGCGAATATCCTTGTGATATTTTCAAGAAGAAAGATCATCTGTGCCATTTTAAGAAGCTTGGATATTTTAAAAAACAAAAATAATATGCTGAAATACAATCCTCTCGGCTCAGTCTTCAAAGAAGGTGAGCACATTCTTCAAGTAGAAGAAAGCAAAGACGGTGGCAGAACGTGTAACGGCTGTTGGTACGCAAGCGTAGTTCATGGAAACAAGAATATCCGTAACTACAAAAAGTCCTGTTTTACTCACGGCCACGTCTGTACGCCATTATACAGAAAAGACAGAAAACAAGTAATCTTCAAAAAAGTAAAGTAACATGAATCAGAATCAAGAATTAAAGATGCGGCTCTTGGAAGAGTTTTGCATCAGCGATGAACCAAAGACCGTAGACTTCTGCCGTGAAGCCTATAAGTTTTTAATCGAAGGTGATTTAATGAGAGTGGTAGGTGTAGACGCAAAGACTGGAGAGCCTATCATCGAAAGAACGTCTGTCGGTGCTCCCGTATCTTCTGAGATTACCGCAGTTGATCTCGGCCTTCCGTCAGGAAAACTTTGGGCTGACAGAAACCTCGGTGCCAAATCTCCCGAAGACTATGGTGCATTCGTCTCATGGGGCAACACAGATCTGCATTTCCCAAATAAGGATAATATGGATTGGGGCGATGATGACGAAGCCTTCGATTACAAGTTTAGTTCTGAGGAATATAAGAAGACTCCTGGCTATAAGCTCGAAGGAAATATTGACGCAGAGCACGATGCTGCAACCGTCAATCTCGGAGAGCCTTGGTGTATGCCAACAGAAGACGATATTCAAGAATTATACGATAATTGTATCTGGACTCGTAAAACTCTCAACGGTGTTAATGGTTATGAGGTGAAATCTAAGATTAACGGCAACTCTATTTTCCTCCCTTGCTCCGGCTACGGCAATGGCGCGTCTTGGATCCACCGCGGCGCGCGCGGTTACTACTGGTCTTCGTCGCTCTACTCTGCCACGAATGGTCGGTTCTTGTACTTCTACAGTGGTGGCGTGAATGCCCAGAGCAGCCACAATCGGTTCTACGGCTTCGCCGTTCGGCCTGTTCAGACTTCTTTCTCCAAAACCAAATAAAATTACCCACAAGTCCGTGCTCCAAGCCGTTCCCCAAGAACGGCACAAAGCACGGACGTTCCAAAACAAATAAGTATGAGAACAATTGAAGCGGATTTTTCATCAATCATCACAATGGCTGGTCCCGTGAAATTCTATCAGAGACCGTGTCCTCATGGCACGAAAGGTATGTTTAATAAGGTGGCGTATGTGGGATCATCCGACTGTCAGATGTGTCCCAACTTTGGAGATAAGAAACAGCATCTTATTGAGGGGACAGATCTTGTTACTGAGGTTGTAGATTGTAATTATGAATAGCGTATGACAAACGAAGAATACAAACAAATAGCAAGTATTAATGGAGAGCTTTCTACGCTTGAAGATTTGTTGAAGACAATGAAAGGATGCTCACCATCGTCAGGAATGAGTATTGAAGTTAAAACTGGCTACTCGGATATGGGCCACGACATAACTCGTACTATCAAGATGAAAGATGACATTGCTTTAGATTGCTTTTGTGCAATTCGTAAGGTTATTGAAGGTAAATTAGAAGTGGTACAGAAGAAGTTCGATTCAATTAAGGTAGATATATGAAATTCAATGTCGGTGACAAGATAAAAATCGTGAAGCCGTTCTTGCGCATGGGCCGCAATCATCTTGGCTCCGTCGGTATAGTCACAGAGCATAGATGTTACGGTGGAAGATACTCAAGAAACGAGCCTACGCATTATGTCGTTAAGTTCGACTGCTATAAGGTGCCGCATATCTTCATGCGGTGGGATCTTGAAGATGGTTGTGATTTAATCAAATCGGAATAAAGGAATATAGTATGTGCAAAAAGAAATTGGTAGTAGCCGTTGATTTTAACGGCACTTGCGTTACGTATGCTTATCCAGAGGCGACGGGTGAAGACATTGGAGCTGTTCCTGTTTTGAAGCGTCTGCTGAAAGAAGGTCATTCTCTTGTGCTTATGACAGGAATCGAACGAGAGGGCGAATTTGAATTGCCTATTGTAAAAGAACGATGGGATGATATGATGAAATGGATAGAGGATAATGGACTTACGTTTGTTGGTGTCAACCGAAATCCATTGGAGAATTATCGTAGCCGTAAATTAACTGCCGACATCTATATTGACGATCATTGTCTTGGCATCCCTACAAAATTCGATCCAGAAATTAGCAACAAACCTTTCGTGGATTGGGATGGCGTAGAGCAACTGCTGGAGATGATGAACGTACTACCGGCAACACCTCGGACGCATTTCACAGTGAAACAACCATCATTCATTTGGGAATAAAACTTTGTAAGTTATGGGTTGGAAGAAAGTTAAAGAGCACTATGGCATTAAGCACATCGTGCAAGTGGATTCAAGAAGTGATTACGGCAAAGTTCCGTGTATTCTCATTGGCTCACCATACATTGGTGACATTATAGTTATTCGAATCTCTGATGCAAAGATTTTAAAACGCTATAATATAAAAAGTCGCTCCAACGAATTGTTGATGGAATTACAACCAAAGCTGGATGAAGACGAAAAAAACGGAACCTTGAAACGCCTGATCGACGAACAGGACACGTTTGAGCGTCTTTTGCCGGTATATAATATACAGCGTCGTCGCATTGTCAAGATGTATTGCGAAAGCTATGGTTGGCCAAATGTAACTACTGAAGGTCAACTGATGTATGAGAATACATTTGCTTCTCAACTTAGAGCTGCACGCTATTACTTGCTCCATCGATCTAAAATGAATTGGGAGTGTTGGTGGTGGCATGTAAGAGAACGTTTTGACATAATCAAACGAGAAATAAAAGCATTCAGTTGGGAATTAGGAGAAATCTGGGATTGCATCTACGTAAGATGCTGGGGTTACTTCTTTGTTAAAGAGAAAAAACAGATAAATCATGAAAAAGAAATTGAAGACTTATAACATCATGCTCTCAAAAGTGTTCCCTGTTACACACAAGAGGGCGGGGGAGCCTACCTTCTTTAGTCAGAAGGTTCAGGCCGCAAAATATCCTACCGTTTATCCTGACGAGGTGCCAAAACTCCACACAATCAGAGCGAATTGCCCTCTATGGGAAAAACGTATTGCTGAGGTGCAGGCTGGTAATGCTGAGATTTGTCTGCGCCAATGGACCGGAAAACCGTATCGTAGTAAGACAGTAGAGATCATGCGATTGACTGCAGACGATGGTGTAGGCTTACAGAAACTCAGATTTACGGTAGATGTGGATTGTAGCCGCGTTGCTCTTATAGATGGTATATCACTTCCGTCACTCCGCGTATTGGCAAACAATGACGGATTATCTCTCGATGATTGGAATGACTGGTTTCGTGGCTACGATGGTTCTAAACCAATGGCAATAATTCATTTTACATCTTTCAGATATTGATTATTTATGACAAAGGTATATCAAAGAATTGATGACCCTCGACACGGGGATTGTTATAAGTGTGCAATAGCAAGTATTCTTGATTTGAATTACGAAGACGTTCCACACTTTATTGAAATGGGTGATGACTGGCTTATCGAAGCGCAGAAATTCTTCCGTGAGCATGGCTATGATTATTCGGGACAGGAGTTATTCAATCCAAGAGTGGTCTTTCTTGAAAATCCCACATGGAATGTTTGGGAGAATGTTTGGCCAATCAGCGAAAAGACGTTTAATGCCTTAACGCCTGATATGGGAATCAACGGTTTGTTTATGGCATCCGTATATTCACCAAAGTATACTAATCCCGAAGAGCATCCGATTGAGCATTTACACTCTGTCCTTTGTGACATAAATTTCAAAATCGTGTTTGATCCACAGCCAGAGTATGAGAAAGTGGTAAACTATCCATACTCACGGCTTATCGACTATAACGGCATACGTTCAATAGACATAATTCGTAAAATTGAATAGAAATGATTACCTATTTTATTTGTAGCTTCATAAACGTGTTCATTCACGTTATCAAGACATTGCTGATTGTCAATGCGGGAAAGATGGTATCAAGTATTTGTAATTCTTTCTGCTACACATTTTCTGCCATCGTGGTAAAGTTCATTGCTGAATCTGATATGACATCTGCAATAATCATTGCGGCTACAACGAATTTTCTTGGATGCTATTGTGGCAAATTTGTATATGAACATTTAAATAATAATCATGAGTAATATAAATAACGAACAACTGAAAAAATGGGCAAAGCAGATCTATGAGATTGCTTGTGCTCATGGCTGGCACGAAGAAAGTAAGCCAGATGGATTGTGGATGGCCCTTGTGTTGTCTGAGGTTGCAGAGGCCATAGAGGCAGACCGCAAGGATCGTCGTGTTACCGAAAAGCAACTTGAGTCATTTATTGCCATCACAACGAGTGACGAGAATTATAAGGCTACAGACCTTATCTTCAAGGCATCATTCGAGAATTTCATCAAAGGAACTCTTGAAGAAGAGTTGGCCGATGTTGTTATTCGTCTTCTTGACTATATCAATATGCGTTGGGAAAATAACTATGATTGGGATTATAGTCCGTCAGATTTTGATATTCCTGACAGCTTCCCTGTAGCCGCATGGAAACTGGTTAAGAATATACTCGAACGAGGCAGCATGAATGTGCGCGACTCTATACAGTATGTTCTTGAATGGTCAGAGAAGTTAGGTATCAATATCTCTCAGTTTATTGAATGGAAGATGAAATATAATTCTCTCCGTTCATACAAGCATGGTGGCAAGAAATATTAACTCTCCCGTAGTCAAACCAAAATTCATATAACATGGAAGAAATTATCATCAACGGCAAAGCTCTCTACACACCAAAGGGAGCTGCCAGGGAATACGCCGCAGTAGGCTGCAATTTCTATACCGGCTGTCCTCACAACTGCGACTATTGCTATCTCAAACGTGGAGCACCGTCAAAGCAGCTTGGCGGCACCGAAGTAAAACTCAAGAAGTGTTTCAAGCATGAAGCCAATGCAATTTCCATTCTTGAGAAAGAACTGGATGCCAATCTCGAATATCTTAAGACGGTTGGTATTTTCCTCTCGTTTACGACCGATCCGCTTATTGCAGAGACTCGCAGCCTTACGTTCGAGACAATCTTTCGTTGTGTTACCATCCGTGACATTCCCGTAATGGTGCTGACGAAAAACGCATCTTTCATAGATGATGCTGGATTCATTAGGTTTCTTGGAAGCATTTCGGAAGACGAAAGGCGTTTTGTAGCTTTCGGATTCACGCTTACAGGACGCGACGACATGGAGCCTTTGGCATCAACGAATCAGGATCGTATAGAAACCATGCAGCGGCTGAAAGAACTTGGATTCAGAACGTGGGCCAGCATCGAGCCTATCATTGACTTTGATAGCAGTCTGAGAGTGATTAAGGATTCTCTTAGATTCTGTAATCATTATAAGATTGGATTGCGCTCTGGCGTGAAGAAAGACTATTACGACGATGAGGAATTGCGTCAGTTCATTTGGAATGTAAACAAGGCGTTTACTGATGCAGAGAATGACTACATGGCCAATCCATCTGTCTATTGGAAGGAGTCTGTACGCAAGCGTATGAATTGCGGTCTCATTCACTCTGAATTCAATCGGTTTGCAGTAGAAATAGGTTTCACTCCATTCATGCGCCCATGATTAACGGATTCGAAGATCAAACTGAGCCTCTGACTGAATATGAAGAGTCAGAACTTCTGCCTCATATCGTCAGAGGTCTCAGACTTAAAGTAGGAAAGGCAATGTCCGTCACTAACAGGGCCATTGTCGAAGGAATGAAACGTAATCTCGGATTAAAGATTACAGAGCCTCGTGTGCGTAAGATCATCAACCATATCCGCATCAATGATCTGGTACCATGTCTTATCGCCACCTCTCAGGGCTACTATATCGCAGAGTCGGAACAGGAATTGAAGGATTATGAAGAGTCCTTGCTCGGGCGTGAAGAGGCAATACGTTCCGTCCGGCTTTCCATACAGAGACAGCGCAAGCATAAATTTCAACATCAACAACAGGAGCTATTTCAATGAAAGAGGAACAAATCAAGGTAGAGCCAGGAGTAGGCGCAATCCCGCAAGTAGGGGAACAGTATTATTATATCAGGTCATGTATGCAGCTTCATTGCTTTAAGGTATTAGAGGCACAGTGGCGAGGTGGGTTCTCAGATCTTCTGCGACTCACCAAAGGTAATGTCTATATGACTCTTAATGGCGCGAATGCCGTGTGCATGAATCTCAACGAACGTCTCGATCTGCTAAAGGAGCTGTGCGACGAGAGAGAGAAGAAAGTAAAATTGGAGTCTGAGCGCAAGCGTGTCCTTGAAGCAGAAAAGAATGAGGCCGAGAAAGAGGCGCAGAAGCCGAAGAAACAAGCCAAGAAAAAGCTGACCACTACTGAAAAGATGGAAGCATACGAGCGCAACAAGAAACGTATTCACCCAGATATTATTGACTGATATGAGCGTACAGGAGATTTGCATCAGGATCATCGTAGGAGCCGTAATATGCTGCGCGATTCTATGGTTGTGTGACACCTCGAAATACGAGTGAAAAAGAAAGAAGCCTGTCCCTCGCGGATGGGCTTCTTTTAAAAATAATCAACTAACTTTATTACTAACATATTTATTAATTTAATTATTAACAGCGGCCATCGCTATGGCTTTTTCTTTTTGACTTTCAGAATAATATATACCAACACGAAAATAATTACACAGACAAAGGCATCGGTAAAGAATGTGGAGATTCTTTGTCCGAGAGTTTTTTCTTTCTCCACCTCCTTATATTTATCACGTTCCCGTAGCAAGGAGTCTGTGACTGCCTGCTTCTCAACTGATACCTTGAGCATAGAGTCAAGCTTCTCTATCTTCTGAACGAGCATTTCCTCTACTTGTTTCTCAGAAGAATGGTCTTTCTCCACCTCATGGTATATCTCTATTCTCTCCCTGACGGTATCACCCTTTTCGTTGATGACAACGACATGGTTTGAGTCGCGCTTCTCGTTATGACGGAAACTGTCAACAAGAGAGGATTGCTTAGAGTACAAATCCTGTTGCCAGGTATATGATGTGCGCATCATCGAGTCCATACGTTCCATGAGTTCCGAAATCTTGTGGTTCTCATTTGTCATTTCAGACTCTTTGATAGTCCTACACCCTGTCAGGCCCATCAAACCCATTAGACCTATCAGAACTACTATCACAAATGACATCAGCGTAGGACCGCAGCCATTACCAAGGCCACCGTTCAAATCACCGTAGTTTATTCTTCCGTTCTCTGTCATATCATTCTATCGTTATAAAGATTAAACCCTTCGCTTCTTTCAGCTTTGCATAGAGAGCCTTGAGAGTAACCATCGAGTCGAGCACTTTGCCCACCTCGCGGTTCTTACCAACCAAGATGCAGCCATATGAATCATTGGCCGTGTTGCCAGCATGAATACGAATGCCCTCAAAGCATGGAACATTCACGATCAATGGCGGGCGACGGCTGCAGAAATCATATGCCGACTTCGTGGAGAATTTCGGAGAATACACGCCGAGCATCACTTGGTACCGTCCTGTGGGAATGGCCGTCTCGCCATACACCTTCCTACGTTTATTGGCGGCATAGGCATCGGTCTGCTTCAAACCTCTGTCCTTATCCTCAATAGTATCGCAAAAATACACGCCATCGATATAGAGTTTGCCAATCGTGTACTTTTCCTTCTTATACTTACGAATAACTTTCAATTCCATAATCAATCCTCCATGTTTTGCTCTTCGTCGTAATGGTCCGGCATTTCTCCGTGATGATGGTGGTGGTGTTTGTTGCGGCCAAGATCCTCAACGGCCTCGCCGATCTCATTGCTCTTCACCTTGATAAGCTTACCCAGGAATCTGACGAAAGCCTTCCATCCGTCAACCATGCTGACCTCTACGCCGAGTTTGACGTATGCGATATGGCCGATGATGCTGGCAATCTCACAGCCGCATCCCACACCGAGTCCTATTGCTGCAGTCCAGATATGCGAACAGATTTCCATCGGCTCCGTAATGGCAAGGCCGACCAATGCGCCGACAACAAGGTATGTCAGATAGTCCACAACCTTATTGGCTGATCTGCGCACGGCGCGAGACTTGTGCCATTTCAGTTTTTCCATGAGTGCCTTATCGCCGTTCTTCTTGGCCTGTTCATAGCGCATACGGCTTTCAGAGTAGCCCCACCAGAAATCGGCGAATATCAGGGCGAAAGAGCAGATAATCATATATCTGAGGTCAAACACTACGGCCATCAGTTCCGCACCGATGGTACCCCAGAGTATGCCTTTTGGTCCTACTGTAGATGTGCCCATAATCTTTAAATCATTTTAGAGATTAAACTTCCTATGAGGGCGATATAGCAGATGGCTTCTGCTACGAATACGCCTTTGCGGTCTACGGCCTTTGCCAGCCAGCCTTGCGGCTGCACGAATATGCTTCCCAAGAGGAACGGGAAAAAGAGCCACGTCGCAAGCCATTGCGCGTCGATGATCAACACGCATAACTGCGAGAAGACTCCAGCAGCTATGGCCAGTGCGTAGTGTGCTTTGTTTTCGCTATCCTTCATCAATGGCATGGCACCGATGAAGAGCATACTCGTGGAAAAGGCATGGGCGATGACACCCCAATCTTCGGGCATGATCTCGAACAGCGACGGTGTGAGCGTATAGGTCGAAGCCCACAGCCATACTATCCACAGCCATTGCCCTGACTTCGGCAAGTCATATACCATCGCGGAAACACTCTCAGGCAGTTCCCGCTTCATCCAAATGGTAGTGCCGATGTACGACACCACCAAGAGGATGGAGATAATGAGCAGGGTAGTCATAGAGCATTACTCTTCTACGTTAGTCTGCTGCTCAGGCTGCGGGAACAATGCCTCGTAAGGAGTCCAGTCGATACCGTCTTTCTTCGTCCAACCGTCATTGAGACACTGGTTGATGTAGGCGATGGCCTTGGTGTAGAAATCGGTAAACGAATTCAGGGCGTTGAAGGTGTGGTAAACGGCATCGCCGTTCTCATCCTCTCCAAGCTTGAACTTCACGGGCAGAGAGGCTCCTTCTGTCTGAACAGCCAGGTCATAAGCGGCCTTGAAATCAAACTGACTCTCTTTTGAAAGCCAGACGGGCTTGTTGTTCCAGACAAAACCACTCAGGATCTTCTCGTCGGTCTGGGCGTTGATGTCTTCGATAATGGCTTCCTTCACCATCTTAAGAGTCAGGATGCTCGGTGTCTGCTTCTTGGGAAGATACACCTCGATCCATGTGGTCTTGTTATCGTCTACTACGGCTAAATCGTAGCTTACTACAATACGGCTGCCCTCTTCACGAACGGGGGCAAAGTCACTGATAAGTCCAAAAACCTTGTTCATAATCACTCGAATTTTAAATTGTTAAACTTAAAGATTTTTCTATCCGTTAATTTTGTCAAATTTTTATCAAATACTCCCAGTTTCATAAACTCTGGCTTCCAGAACAGCATCCGTCTCAGCCTGTATGAGGCGGTGTGTTGGAATATTCCCAAATATGAGTTGACACTCCTTAGCACCTTTGTCGGCTTTGTGAAGTCGAGCAATGCCAGTTTCTTTGTTGCTCTTTCCAAGGTGCGGCGTGATACATATGTTCTCCACGGCTTGATGTACGAGCCTAAGAACTCTATGCCTTTGTGGACCTCGCTGATAGTAAGCTTGCCCATGTGGAGATCCAGCCCCAACTCTTCCTTCAAGAACTTCTGAACGTCTGGCACCAACGACATCAACCATTCTTTGTCCGAGCTGATGATGATGGCATCGTCTACATAGCGACCATAGTAGCGGCATTTCATGACGCGCTTCATGAACTGATCGAACACATTCAGATACACATTGCTGAATAGCTGACTCGTCAAGTTGCCAATCGGTAGGCCAAGACCCTTCGATAAGTGAAGCATCGACTTGGCGGGATCCAAGCCTATCCAGTCCGACAGTTCGCCGACAATGATGCAGTTTTTCGTCGGATCCAGCATCACGATTATCTCCGTCAGCCAAACGAGAAAGTCCATATCCAACACATCTTGCCAAGTGGCCGGACTGTCCTTGCTGATTCTGTGTGTCGACATCTTCCTGAGAGTGCCAGTCGCTATATCCAATAGCTTTTGCCTGACGATATGCATAAAGTAACCTCTGATGTCGAGGTGCATGGCATAACATGGTCGTTGCCAGTTTCGTGATTCCCTTCTGCAGAAGTCCGTCACTCTCTGTATTCCATAGTGGGTACCACGTCCCTTGATGCAGCTGTAGGAGTCTTGTATAAAGGTACGGCCAAATAGGTCGTTTGTATATTTGAAGTATAGATGATGGACTATTCTGTCCCGAAAGATGGCAGCGAAAATCTCGCGTTTCTTCGGATAGTCCACGATGAAGCATTTCGATGGTAGAGGTTTGTATGTCCGATTGAGCAAATCGTCGCATAGTTGCTCCATGTTCTCTTTCAGATTCGCCTCCCAATGCTTCACATACGACCTCATAGCCTTGTGCTTTCGGGCATCGTAATAGGCAACATACAGATCGAGAAGCAATCTTTCCCTTGTAAGAGTCATGATCCACCGTTAGAATGAAAAGGATGATTACAGTTGAGTGCTGAACAGGCCGAACGGCGAAGCCGTTGAACCGATTGTTGTTGTTCTGGGCATTCACGCCACCACTGTTGAAGTTCAAGTTCCGACCATTCGTGGCAGAGTTGAGCGACGAAGACCAGTAGTTACCGTTCGTGCCGCGGTTGTTCCAAGACGCGCCATTGCCGTTGCCGGAGCAAGGGAAAGCTTTTCGGTCACTTCCTGATACGAGCAGGCGAATGGGTTGCAAGCAAGACAGTCGCAAGTCTTTAGTTTTTCCCGTGTCATAATGACAAAGGACGAGTGACCTATGAACTTCTTTCTGAATCATCCTTGTAAGTTCCTGTTAGAATATGGCTGCTGCCTGCTGTTGTAGCTGACGAATGAACTCCCAAGCATCCATAGGAGATTTGTTGGCGAGAGGGAATGACAATATCCTGGCCGCTATGTCACTAAGACGCATTGCTCTCGGAGCGGCTTCGGCCATTTCTCTTTCTTCACGCTTAGATCTTTTGTCAGTCAACGGAAGACTTTCTTTCCATTCATCGACCTGAGCGCGGACATCATCATACTGCGCATTACCGAAATCAACGTCCAGTGTCACGTCAATCTGTGTGTCACTCACTGCTTCAAACTTGATGGAATCGTCATTGGGAACATATTTGCCAAGAGAGGTCACTGGAAAGCCGACAAAAGCATGAAGATAATTATCCTTCAACCGCTTTGCAGTGATGGCCATTGGCTTGTTTACGGCCTCGCCAATGGGAAATCTCGTCATCAGCCATGCACTCCAGTCATAGGCATGATAGAAATTTCCTTCCTTGATCAGATGTACAATGCCGAACTTACTTTGTTCGCTTCTGTCTGTTTCAAGCTTGATTATTTCTGATATTGTCATTTTAGAATTTCTTTTTCAAATTGTTTTCTTTTTTTTCTCTATGACTTTGTGCCTTGTGCCGCCTTTTTGGGGGGCGGCTTGTGGCACAAAGTCTGAAAGAGGGTTTGTTTGCTTCTTTTTGGGAAAAGAAGTTACTGAACAGGCCGAACGGCGAAGCCGTTGAACCGATTGCTGTTGTTCTGGGCATACACGCCACCACTGCTGAAGCTCAAGCGCCGACCATACGTGGCAGAGTAGAGCGACGAAGACCAGTAGTAACCGTACGCGCCGCGGTCGTACCAAGACGCGCCATTGCCGTTGCCGGAGCAAGGGAAGAATAAGTACTTTCCGTTGATCTTCGACTTCAAGCGTATACCAACGATGGAGTTCATGATAATTCGCTTGTCATTATCACCACGAGCATTGGCATCTACGGAAGGTGTCGATGTCGTTACAAGGTTACCGTTCTCGTCTACGAAATCGCAGTTGTCAAACAGCTCTTTAAACTCTTCGGTTGTCGGCAGTCGCCAAGGTGCACCGATGTTCATGCGGGCAGCATCGAATGACGGGCCTGCGCCTGCGGGATATACGATTGATGCACCAGGACTTGATGCATACGGCTCACCGTCGTTCGCAGAGCCGAAGCTGTACGGACTGAATGAGTTGTTTGCTGTCGGCTGATGCGGATCGGTGTTACCGAACGAGAAGAAAGAACACTCGTACTGATGCTCAGAAGCGGCAAAGCCGTCATCCTGAGTGGCATCCAAGTTCTTTTTTGCCCACAGAAGACCAGAGGGTAGTCCCATGTCAACGTACAGCGCAGGATCTGTTACTGGAATAAGATACTTCAGCGTGTCTGCAAGCGACTTTCCTGTATTTGCGTCAATCAGTCCCTCTGTCGTAAAAGGCACCTTTCCGTTGGCCGCACCGTTCTGACCGAAGAGCATCACGTTCTGAGTGTTCAAAGCTTTCTGCTGCTGCGTCAGGCCGTTCTCTAAGTTCTTAAGAGACTCTGCGATAAGAATTCCTGAAATTTGATCTGACATGATTGTAAAATATTAGTTGTTAATAAAAACCTTTTTATCACTCTAACACCACCGTCTTACCCATCAGATAGACCGTAGCCTCAAGAATCTGTCTTACGGTATAAGTCTTTCCGTTGGATGTGATGTTGGTAGCAAGCACGTCGGCCACGTCGGCTTTCTGTGCAAGCCAATACTCTATACCAGCGTCCGTAAAGACTTCCCAACCTTGGTTGACCGTCGGATCTGACACTACGAAAGCCTTCTTGCCGTTTACCTCGTCAAAGACGAACTGGCCGTTGTCAATGGTCAGCGTTACGGGGAAGTTACTCGTATCTGCAGTGGCGCGGTACAGTACTCCGTTGATGCCAAGGACAGAGTTTTTCGTAAACGTGCTCGACGGAGTTAGCGAGTTGACATTTACAGGGTGCAAGTGTTCATCCCCATTCTGGCTCAGTTCTGTTTTGGTTGCAAGATTTGTCAAACACCAAGTTGCAATGGGCTTGTAAATCTTTCTTATCAAAGCCCTGAGTGAAGATTGAAATTCTGCGCTCATAATTTTTCTCTTTTTGAAGTTTGAAAAATTGGCTGGCAGAACAGTCAAAAGTCAGGATAACCGTTCATGCCCTGCCAGCCTTGAAATCTTTACTCGCCCTCACCGCTACCGCTTGATGCGGGAGTATTGGCAGCCTGTAAGGCAGCCTCCCAAGCAGTTGTGCACTCAGCCTCAGTGATGATACCGAAGTCAGCTTCCAGAGCGTAGCCAGCCTGTCCGTGGTCGCCCCAGCCGTAAGCACTCTCGGCATGGCTCAACTTGGTCTGAACAGCAGTTGCAAGCTTGGCTTCGGTCAGTGTGCCGTCAGCGATGTCTGCAGTAATGGTGTGAGTAGCAGAGTCGATGCTAAGAGTAACCATCTTTCCTGTCTGCGTGCCTACTGTCAGGTACTCAATACAAGCACTCATGTCTGCGTAACTGAATGAAGGAGATTCGCCTGCGGCATTGCTGTTGTACTTCATGTAGACACCAGCACCAGTAACACCTACGGAACTGCCTACTTCTGTCTGTCCGTCGAAATACTTGCCTGCGTCGGCACCAGTACCCTCAACGATAGTTACAAGTTCGAACGTGCCGTTAAGAAGGTCTTTCTCGATGTCTATGTCCATTGTCGTGGCACCGGCACCCGTTCCTTTCGTGAAACGATACGTTTTCAATTTACCCGTGTTGGGACTCGAAAGAATCTCGAAGGTTACTGCGTCGTTGTTTGACTTAGTAGCCAACTCTACGAGAGCTGCACCAACGTCGGTCTTGGCACCGCCGTTGAAAGAGGCGTGTGTAAACGCAATGTCACCAGCCACAAGGGCTTCTTTCAGGCCGTCAGCATAAGCCTTGGCTGAGTTAAAACTTGCTACGATGGTCGCAGCGATCAGATTAAGTACGAACTGCAAGCGTACTTTGGTCACGATTTTTGACAGATCAATTGTCATAATACCAAATGTTTAAATTGTTAATAAATAAAGTGAACTATAACTGAGTAAAACTCATTCTATCCGTTAAGCTCCTGGTCTGCCTCATTGATGGCATTGTTCCAGTCACTTTCGAGGTCTTCTGCTGTGACGTCATCGTCACCACCATTCTGTTCGATGGTGCCAGGATCCAAGCCTGCATTCCGCATGGCCTCTGCCCAATCATCCTCAAGCTCTTCCTCCGTGACAATATTCTCGTCTTCGAGCATATCGAGCTTTTCAACAATCGTCGGATCAAGGTCTTCCTCCTGTACGCTGTGATCTTGTATCTCGCTGGAGCCTACGCTATTTGGAGCTGGCTGTGAACCACTACCGCCACCACCTTCAAACTGATATTCCTCACCATTGACATCTTCAACAATCAGGTTTCTTAAGATTTTTGTCATAATTGTAAAGTCTTTTTACAGGATTATTACTACTGGCTGCACATTCTTCTTTTCTGCCTTTGCATAAATGGCCGTCTTTGCAACCAGCTTACTTGCGTAATACTTTTTCAAGCCGAGAGAGGGGCATCCTTTCTGCCAGAACTGCCAAAGCCAGAGAAACTTTCTTCTCTGCTCAATCAGGAACCGCTTAGGAGCAATCTTCCTGACTCTGATGATAACTTGTTTCTTTTTCATAATCTCTATCGTTAAATGTTACGTTATTCTTTTGCGTCTACAATCATCCAGACTTTGTAATTGCTATTGAATGGATTATCGGTGGCTATCAACTCTATTGAGCCATAACTGTTATACTCAATCCTCTCGAAATATCCGAATCCAGCGTTTCCGTTACTGAAAGTGAATGGCATCGCTACTGCAAAGTGATTCATTGCTATCAGCTCATAATCTTCGGCCCTCTGCTCACAACCATTCGGATGATTCACCTCAAGTTTCATATTACAGAACTCCCTTTCCCATTTAGAGGAAGTGGTCTTGTAAGTTCCCAAGATGATTCTTATGCTCGTTCCGACAAACAGACTTGCGGGAGGAAGATAAATCGTGAAAGCACTTTCTGTAAGTGTTGATGCTGCTCCTGTCAACAAGAAAACATCTCCTTTTAGTCGGACAGGCGCACATTCATAGGTAACACCGGAAATAACCTCATAAGCTGCTTCATACAATTGTGCATAACCGTAATTTGGTGTAGACTTCACGATGTTATGGAACATAAGAGAACCTTTGATGTTCGCATTGTTCACTTCAATATTATTCATAACAACGTTACCGTCCTGATCGACAATGACCTTATTGCCAGCCATCGTCACAACACCGTTAGCATTCACAACAAAATTTCCGCTTGCCATATACTCCGCACCAGTATTGGCATTGATAACTTTAGTCGGACGGAATTTCATTTCGCTGTAACCACCGATATAGCTATTGCTGACTTCCTCAAACTTGAATGTGGCCTTATCTTGATTGGCATCGCTGCTACTGTCTTTGAAGTAACCGATTTCAAGGAAGTGAGCACCTTGGCTGATGTTGATTGTTGTCCAATCAGAAGCAGTACCACTGGCCTTTACGAGCGTAGGTGTATCACCGTCGCTTATTGTCATTGCATCGACGCCATCTTCTGAGAGCGTTTTCTTATCGAGAAGTCCGACTGCGCCGAAATCGTAGCCAGCCTCACTTGATGGAGTAACGGTTATTTTCAGTGTAGTAGCCTGTGCTGCATAGAAGTATATGCGTTTGACAATGGCGCAGTCCATTTCGCCGTTACCATTGATCGTATATGTATCGGTGTTGCCTTCCACATTTTCGGCCATCGGATCGTTAGCGTCGAAATACATATATGACGGGAATCCATAACCAGCTTTAACGCCATTATTATAATAGCGTTTTATTGACGCAGCACCCTCATAGACAGCTTGAGAAGAACCTCCAGCAACTATTGTTCCGCATTGTGAAAAGAAGAAATCTCCAGATATGATAAACGCGCCCAATTTGGCAAATTGTGCGAATATGGCTTGGGTAATGACAATTCCGAAACTACTTGCTTCAATCCATACAGTATCATCTGTTCCTGGGGTGATGTTCGTTCCGACCTTACCTTCTGCAAGATAATAGTAATTGCCAGTTGTACCGAGCGCATTGTTCCATACTCCATTATCATAGTACACCATTGGAATAAAGTATGTCGAACCTTCATACTCTGTTTCTGATGAATATGTTCCCATAGAGTAGAACATCTTGCCAGTTAATCCACGAGGGCCGGGTACGGTACTGTTTTCACCCTTGGCACCGCGTCTTCCGTCAAGAAGAATCGACACGCTCTTGCTTGCCACTGTGCTGTCAGATGTAATGGTAGATGATGTAGAAAGTACGAAGTCAACACGTATAAGCCCACCATTCAATACATCATCAGTATCGAATACGATGGCACTCTGATATGACCGCCATGTCGTTTCGACGCCTACCATCTTGAAATAGAGTCCCATACCAGATGGCACATTGACGTTCTTTGTCGTTACATTGCCTTCTGTCTTGTTGATGCTACATTCAATATTTGCGCTACCACTGAATTCTCCGACGGCATTGCTGCGGAAATTTACGCTATCTGGAGAGCAGACAAGTGTGTATAGCAGGGCATCGTCACCTTTGTCGCCTTTTATCTGCCCAACATCCTCCCATCTTACGGATGTGGCCGATGCCGATTCTGCGACTTTCACCCAAAGGTGGCCATTCAGCGTATATCCGTCGTTCATCTGTGCGTCGCTTCCTGTCCAGTCAGAACTTCCGCGAGTTCTGATGTCGTTTTGGTCGCTGTTGTTCATCAGATACATATCGCCCTCTGTAGGAGAAGAAGGGAGCGACTCTCCCCACGCAATGACACCCTTGACGGCACCCTTGATGGAGATACTGCGCCCATCCTCAGAGAAATAGGCTTCAACGACGGGCGCACTCCATCCGCCCCACGTTGTGCCTCCGTCGTCACTTCTACGCTCAGACATATAGCGATAACGGACAGATGAAGAAATGGCCGTTGGACTTGCACTCCACTCGCTTGGATTATTGCCTGTCGGGTTAGGGTTTTCCTGATCATTCGGATAGGGATAGACATTCAGTGACTTGTAGATACGCTGGTACTTTGTTCCAGATGCTCCTTGATCTCCTTTAGTGCCGCATACATGATAACGCACATCGCAAGTATCATCCTTCCATCCGTCATGGTCCGGGTCAAGAGTGTCACGGTTGGGATCAGTGGAACTGACGGCCACAGAGTCGTTATAGACTACTATGGTCTTATTCCAAAGAAATTTCAGTGTGTTGGTGGGAACGATAGAATTAAGTTCATCCTCCCACCCAACAGTCTCTCCGTCTGCCTTATAAACAGTTCCAGCCGGGAGTCCGCTATTATTCTTATTTCCATTTGAGCTGATACCGTATAATTCCAATACAGTACGGATGCCACGCGCAAAGTTTCCGATACAGATAGGAGGCGTACAAACAACATGACCATCTGAATAGACACTTACCTCGAAATTCCAAAGATATGGATTCGTGTTGTCTGCAGGATTTGCAGGCTTGTTTTCGCTCCAGTTAGATCCAATGGTCGTATCTGCCCATGCTGTAGCAGTATAGCTCTTTGGTTGATTGGTATTGTTCGGACACCCGGTGGGAGCGGTGGTGTTGCTGCTACCGATGGCGTAGAACTCTTCGGTATTGACATAGCTGACGCCGTTCTCACCGACGCGGCTGACAATATAGTTCGTAACGGTCTGAGTATTGGTATAACTGATGATGGTCTTCACCCAGATCCACGTTCCAGCACTCAAAGTACCAAGCTGTGAATAGTTGTCATACCAAGTCACCTTGTTATCATCTACAGGCATCGTCAATTGGGAAGTGGTCTTTGCGTACTTCACCTGAGTACCAGAGATTCCGTTACCGTTAATGCCGACACGACTTGACTGATAGGTGATAGTGTATGATGCGTCGCTATATACGACTTTCGTACGGGAATAGATCCAGGTACCCTCAGCAGCAGAAGACGGATAGTTTGTGCTCCACGATGATTCTGCAATCGTGGAGGGATTAATAAGTTCCGAAGAGGTTGCATATTTAACCTCTGTAGAAACAACGGTTACACTCGTACCGTCGAGAACTCCTGAACAAACTACACCGCCTGATACTTTCATTTTCTGAGAATTGTTTTGTTAGAACTCCGATGATTGCGCGTGCAGCTTCACGGGGCGCATGACCTTGTTTCCACTGCCATCCGTAAGCACAACGTCCTCGAATCTGAGATAAGCACTTGTCTGTCCCGATGTTGACGGAACACCTGGCAGTCCTGTGATGGTATTGCCGGTGTTGGCATCGTCGGCGTTGAACGTCCAAGTGATATTCGATGATAACTCGCCCTTCTCAGTGACTATGCTCGGGATGAAATATTTTGTCTGATTCTTGCGAATGTTGACACGAGGCTCCAATCCAGTATAGCGCACGGCATTCAGACCGCTTGCATTATCTGCCACGTCCCAAACGAGGGAGTAGGGGTCGGAGAGGTCGTAAACGACAGAAACACCACTTGCAAGTTCCTTGTTCTGGTCATCTAATACACGACAACGGATCGTCAGCATACAGTCAACGGCTTCCGGGCCAATAGTGATCAGATCGCCAGATACAAGACTCTGACCGATGGTAATATCGGTATCAGCGTTTGTCAGTTGAACTTCCGTCGGGCCTGTGATGTCATAGAACTTGAACTGGAAGCCCGTCATATTCGCAGCAGGCACAGGCGCACCATTATGATACAGACGTGCTAATCGCTGGGTATTCAGAATGACGTTATTATTGTTCGTCATGATATACTTCGGAATAGGATTGCCCTGACCGTCAACCAATGGTACGTGCAGCTCTACGGAATATCCAGCATTGGCATCAACAATAGGACGTATCTGAATGTTCTTTCCGATGTCTTGGAACTGCATCTGACCACCACCGCTTACACAAGATCCATCAAACGAAATCCTGTCATCATCAGGATTAAGAACCGAATCAGCGGGATTGCCGATCATGATGATACACGGAATATCATGGTTATTATATCTGAATGTGCTACGTTTCAGCACTCCTGGCATATTCGTTCCATTGCTGACATCATTACTATCAAATGTAACGAGCACATCGTTATATTTCACGGCTGTCATGTTCACAGTATGCGTGATGTCGGCACCGTTGCTCGTGTCAAACGCACGGATAATGATGCGTGGGAGAGTGTTCTTGTCTGCAGTAGTGCCATGTTCCCAGATGTCTTTCCAGTCTGGTAACACTCTTCCATCTTCTTCATAATACTGTGTCAAAGTGGTTGGCGTACCGTCGGCCTGCACCACAACAACGTCATAAACTACAGTTGTACCGTCAACAGTTCCACCGACAACGATACCTCCATTAACACTATTCATACACTATCCTCCCTCTTTAAATTAGCGGCTTGCTGGCGACGCATCCGTTCCAACTCTGCCGTGTTCATAACTACGGTCACTCCTTCAAGTGTACCCATCATTCGGGCCTCGCGTCCGCTTACGATAGCGCGTCCGTCTGGCATCCTCTCGTAGTGCCGTCCTTTCGGCAGGCGTTCTCTTTCAATTAGTACATACATATCGCTGCAATTTATTTATCCGAAAATTCCACAAATAACTACTTTGCCGTCATCTAATACAACATCGCCATTGTCCTTTACGACTCCCATGCAGATGAACATTTCCACGTCTGCCCAAACAACGAAACCATCTGGATAGGTGTAACCGTACTGATTGGGAACAAAGTCGAGTGTCGGTCCATAGCCGAGTGAGTTGACGGCTCCTGTCTTCAAGTTCTGTCCCCACCAGTGGAATAGGAAAAGGCTACGTTTGTTTGCAGGTACGGGTTTGCTGTTATAGAGCAATCTCATGTCGTAATGACACGGAATGTTCATTGCTGGGTTTTGAAGATTTCCTGTAACCTGAACAGGCTCGGCCACAAATTTTTCCGTTGCCATGAGCACGTGTGCCTGAGTGGTATTGTCACCTTGCGGCTTACGCTTTGTACCGGGTGTAGTGCCAGGAACTATCATCGTCAGACGAACCTCATAGAAAGGATTATGTTCGTCTATCAGCGGACTGCTCCATGATTCGCCATCCTCTCGTCTACCGCCATAGCAACGAAGACTGAGTGAGCCGTTGATCAGTCTGGCATCGAGTGACAGGCTCTTGGTCTTCTCGCCGCTGATGCTCATAGCAGCCTTTTCAAGGGCACTGAACTCTCGCCAGCCAGTGGGAGCAACGTTTGAATCTGTTTCCTCTACAAGCCAGAGGTAGTTCGCGCTTGCATCTGCAATATCGCCCTCGTTACCTTGTAACTGCACATTGATGGTGCGAGTCCAAGGAATGTCGATGATGGTCTTCCCCGATGGAATGGTATCGGTAAACGACAGAGGATCAAGCAGAAGCTCGTCTCCACAGTCACCGCGCAACGTTACCGCATCTGTATCATATACCTCTGTCGAGAAATCCGTACTCTTCAAGACGCGTACGGGACGGCCTATGCGCGTGTCCATAAATTTTAACACACCATAGATAGGCATAGACGTAAGCTGAGGCACATTCTTGCGGACAATAAGACACATAGCTGGAACATCTTCACACCATGGCCGATCTGATCCGTCGCTGATAAGATAATCACACGAACGCCATGCTGCCTCGTGGGTAATCTCTCCCGTCTCTGGATCAAACACGTCCACGTCGTTGAGTACTTCCTCTGACGGATTCGTGATACGGCCTGTTGTATAATCATTCTCGATGGGCATACGGGTGTACCATTCAATATCGAAAAGAGGTGCTTCGCCTGTCATGATATTGGCAGGGTCGTTTACATAGACATAACCGTCAAGGATGCAAGGTACGTAACGACGGTCATCCTCGTAGGTCTGCTCGCTGGTATAGAACATCTGACGAACGCTGCCGCCGCGAATAATGAGATCTGACGACAAACTAAGCGCATCAAATACGAGGTCAGCATTTTGGTTGGTTTTACTTCTTATCATTGCTTCATTCCTTTAAGTTTCAAAATTTGTAAGATCCAAGCACATCAGTCTGCTCACCCTGAGCGAGTGAGAATGTAACGAGACAGGCGATAAGGGCCTTGCGGTAGGTTATCATCCAACCGCTTCCCATGTCACCACGAACGAGATGCACCTTATCCTCTGATACGAAGTCAGGCTCCCAAGTCAGGTCTTCGCTCTGCTGCACGAACTGACTTTGAACGGAATCGTAGCCAGTGCTGCGGGACCAACTGAACTGATGCGATATGGCCTTTATCTGCTCTGTCACATCTTCATCACCCCACCACACTTTCATTGTCAGGACAGTATCGACATCGCCATTGCGGAACACATTGCCATTGCTGGTCAGCATCTCGCCAACGAAGTTCGTATTGCCCTCAACAACCTTCCAGTCGTTGCAGCCGAGTTTCGGCTCTTCCTGTGTGAGAGTCCTCAGACACATCCATTTCTTATAGCGGTGCCAGACGTATGAGGTCTCCACATACGGTCTGTCGCTGATGTCGGGATTAGGATTGGTGTTGAGAGTCTGATAGTAGTAGGGAGTGCCAGCTACCCACTCAGAATAGTCTATGTTCATCGAAGGGTAGCTCTGACGTTCCACAACCTGGGTGGCTCCTGTCAGTTCCTCTATCCTTTCGGCCATCTTCTCGAACTTGCTTTTCTCCTTTTCATCGCGCAGAACGACATCATAGGTTGGAATACCGTTATTGCCATTCTCCTTGATGGTGAGCTGGTCGATATAAGGTGTCTGCCAGATGCCGAGGTCGGTGTCCTCGAACTCCAGCTTCATGCCTGCACAGATGGTAGAGTAGTATGATACATCACCCCGCTTGTCATGATCGCGCTGCATAAACAGCTCGTCAATCTTCGGGAGATAGGTGTAGCGCATATGGTCGCGCTTATCAAGATAGCCGCAAGAGGCAATCAGCATTTTCTCTGCTGCAGCCTCTATATATTCGTTTGGCATCTGAATGCCTGTCACAACAAAGGTGTCACCTTCCTTTACCTGTGCATATTTGCTATTGCCACCTTCGGAATATGGAAAATATCTGCCCGTCGAGGTGTCTTTATCTCTCTCGACCCTAATAACCCAGCTGTTGTTTTCCACACTCTCATTAGCTGAGAGAACCTTGAAACGTCTGCCGATGCAGAAGCCGCTTTTCATCTCTATATACACATCTTCCAAGGCATTTCCAAGCGCATCCTTCCAGTTGAGTATACCTCGAGCTACCCACAATGTGAAACCTATGTTAGTACCATCATCGAGATAGCCGTTATCAGTTATTTCAGTATCAGCCTTGACAACACCCGCCTCTGAATTCTCAATCGTCGGATAAATCTCGCGTTGCTGGTTTCCATCGTAACACACAGTACCTTCGAACAGTCCAGCAACGGAAAGATTCTTCGACTTGATCCAAGGGTCGAGAATGTCGTGGGAGAAATCGTAAAGTTCCAGAAGGCTCGGTTTGTTTGCAGACACCCAATCGTATAGAGACATCAAGGGGAACCCCGGGAGCATAAGCCTGTTGATGGAAAGTGTGGCTGGCATGATGCCGTCGTTACTCTGTCTGTTCGCAGGGAACCTATTTTTGTTGATGCCACCCGTGAAATAGACGGGTACACCATTACCGACAAGTTGCTTCAATCTTCTGCCGACTTCTGCCGTCACTTTGTTTGCCCCAGCAACAGAGCCGGGATTAGTATCGGCAATCAGTCTCACAGTGTCGGAATATGCCCCTCCTTTTACGGCCTCTATGACACCGCCAAAAGAAATATCGCCAATGGTGCAGTCAACGTTATACCAACGGATGTTACCAAAGTCGTATATCTTGTCAATGAATGTGCCGCTATTATAGCCTACACTCTCCAATGATACAGATATTCCGTTTTCCGTACCACCATCAACGTGTGTCTCGTCGACAATCATATTGAGGTATACATGAAGCGTGAGTCCGGCATAGTAATTCAGAGGGAGATTCTGCTCAGAGCCGTAAGCGAACAACTTCGTCACAATCTCTATGTCTTCATCGCTTGTGCGCTCCACCTCATAAAGCCCGAGGCCCTTGCCGTAACGGAAGATATTCTGAGAGCCAGTGTTAAGATGGATCGGCTTGCCACCGATGATAATGGTGGTGCCTTTGACGAAATAGGACAGGCCGAACTTGTCATATGAGTACTTCAACACATCGTAGCAGTTCTGCTTGTCTATGTCGATATTCACATCTGTCTCGCCTTCGATATAGACTGTCCGGCTTTCATCATGAGCATCGAAATAGGTGTTCCACTCTGCAGGCAGAGATCCGAGTCTCTGTGTAGTCCTTAATGCAGAAGGAGTCAGAACGGTAAAATGTCTGCCACGCATCAAATCCGACTGGTCTTCCCTGTCGAGGTTGGCCTGTAGTCTGTCTGCAAAATCCTCTACGGATGAACAGAAGAATGAGAAAGTAGCCAGCGATGTGTACACTTGAGTATTGGCGTCACTGTTTTGATTGAGAACCACGTCCTTGAAACCGAAGAAACGTGTCTTATCGCCAATGGCAAAGAACTTGATATTATCGTAGGTGAATCCATCAGCGTAAGTGCCTCTGCGGGCTTTCTTTACGACGTTCGGATCATAGCTGATGGAGAATACCTCACCGCGATACTCCAGGAAATCGTCAAAGTGCCAGTCTATAGGATCAGGAGATTTGATGTTGACAGTCACAAAGCATTTGCCCATCCATTCGCCGTGATATTCCAGCTCATGAATGGTAACAACGTCTTCGATGATCGGCTTTGCCTGACCGTCGAATCCCGCTATCCTTTGTATGGTCCACATCTTACTCATTCAACTACGCATTATCATGGCAGCACTACGTCTGTCATGGGATCATTCACCTTAAACGTCACCTCAAAAATCAGGAACTCACCTTGATCGTCAGACTGCCATGTAGCATTGTCCGAAACGGATTCAAGCCTTACATTCTGTCGGCCAATTCTCGTATAGGTAGAGTAGAGCTTGATCATGCCGCTACTTCTGAGGTATTCCAAGAAGTTACCGACACTCTGCCGAACGTCAGAGACCGCAGCACTTGAATACTTGTTTCCATTTTCGATCTTTTTGCATCCAAGCTCTACCTTCATGGTGTAAGCCTCAACGAAAAGGCCGGTAGATGGAATGTATTCGTCATCACCGTGTTCATCGTACCAAGTGCGCTTAGCAGGCTCTTTCACCTTATCCAATAACTTGAAGGGAATGCTCTTACACCAGATACCCCATTCGGCAACAGATTCACAGACAGGGTAGGGGGTGTCGTTTGCGTCAACACCCATCTTCTGCAAGAAAAAGTTTTGCCACTTTCCCATAAGGCGATACCGTTATTTTGTTGTTATCCTGAAGCTATCTTAAAGCCGCCATCAATCTTTTCGCCACAAAGATACGAATAAATCCCGTATAAAAATACAAATACTATGAATATTTATTCATTTTAACAATAATTTCTGCATATAACTTGGAAATAATAGCTTATTTTTGTAAATTTGCAACGAGACTTTTTAAGTTTCATTAAAGTACACATGACGGGGGCGGTCGCCCATGGAAGGCTGCCCCCAATTATTAAAACTAATAATGTATATGAAGAAACTGATTCTATTCCTATTTTTTATGTTGCCAATGGTGGTAAATGCACAGAGGATTGATAAGCCTGGTGAGCCTTATGATTTCTTTTGCGAAGTCAAATGCGATGCCGCTGGGTTTGTGGCAATAAGTTTCCAGAACAAAAGCGATTGGTACAGACAATTATATAATGAAGATGGCAAACGCTTAAGTTGGAAATCTCCAACACAAGCGATCAACTATATGACGAAACGCGGATGGCAATATGTTGAATGCATCAACGAAAAAAGTTATTTGTTCAAGAAAACAGTCAGCTCAGACGAGCAAGCAATGGAATTTCTTCTGTTTTCAGATACGAAAAAATAAAGCGGAGCAAACTACTCCGCTTTTCTTTTATCCCTTACCGTTACGTTTCCTTCTGCTTCAACAGTACCGCCATGCTGATAGACAAATACCTTTGAGTAGCTATCAGCAGACACTTTCAGACGGGAATCTTCATATGTCTCGATAAAGACTCTTGCGCCATCAGTCACCTCGATGGCCAGATCAGAATTATGGCGCAGATAGATATTTCCGCACCGTTGCCAATTATAGATGATACCACCTTTTGATTGACCAAGCAGAACAGCAGTTTTCAAGTTGCTGGCATCAACGTTTTCATCAACGAAAATACCGTTCACTATTAGCAGATCCTTTGGGAAGTTTGCCTTGATGAAATCAAGATTCGGATAATCATGCTTGATGCAGAAATCTATCCCGCGAAGATATTTCTCAATCAGTTGTTGCTTAGTCTCTTTCTTTTCCCAGCCGTCATACCACTGGTCACAGAGACCGAGCATTCTTGCACGATCTCTGAGCATCTTGTTAAGTTCCTTTGTATTCATCTTCATTATTTCACTTTAATACTCGTTCCATCAGGCGCAAGTCTATGAAGCAGGTCATATATCATAGCTGTGTATTCGGCATTGTTTTTCGTATTCGTTGCTATCTTATCCAACTCTGCCAATTGTGCCCTTGCTATCAGCGGCAAATCGCTCTGCGATTGTACTGCCACAAGAATCTGTGTCAATGTCACCCTGTCTACACTCACATCTGCCCTAATGGCATTAATGTAAGAGGCAATAAGGTCTGCCGTCTGCTCACTGAAACTCTTCATTGTAGCTGATGCTGATGATGAACTGCTCTCATCGCCCTTGCTGATATAGCCGCGCTGTTCCATCGCATCGAGGATAGAGGTAATGGCCAGTGCGCTTTCTTCGCCAGCCATATTAAGAGCATCGGCAATTTGAGCAACGGCATCCACATCAAGCTCACCCTTCGTATTCTGCATCAGGTTTGAAATGAGTTTATCCAGACCTACCTTCTCAAGCATATCCTCCATGATCTTCTGAGAGAGAATGTTGGTTGTCAGATCAAGCATCATCTCCTTGACCTTTTTACGATAGGCATCAACGGCATTCTCGACATTCTTCCAGGCATCAACGATAGTGTCAGTAAGTTCCTTCGCCCACGATTTGACATCAATATCCCAAAGGGACTTAGCCATATCCAAGGCAAAGTTATCTATCTGGTCCTTCATTTCGACAAGCTGCTGTCTGTAATCAGCTAACTTGTCAGAATCAGAATCCTTCTTATCCTGTTCGCTTGCCATCTGATGCTGCAACTCGTCACGCTGTGCAAGCAGAGAGGCGTAAGCTGCATCATAATAGGTCTTAGTCTTTTGGGCATTCTCTACAGCTTTGACAGTATCATCGCTTATGTATGACCTGTATTTTGAGTTTCCACCAAGTAGCTGGCCAAAGAAACCTTTCATTCCGTAGTAAGGATTACCTATTTCGTCTATCAAGGATTTAATGGTGTTCTCTCCAGCTCTTACGTTATACACGCCTCCAAGTGTACGGGTCAAAACGGTCTCAAGATTCTTTGTCAGATTCTCCATTTCCTTTTGACGTGCTTGGGATGCCTCAATCTCTTTCTGCAATGATTCGTCGTGCATGGCTGCAATGGAAGACACAACGGAAAGGGCGGCTGCGGCTGCGGCACCATAGGGGCCAGCAGAGCCAAGGACTTGACCAATCTGACTCTTCTCGCTAAACAAGCCCTTAATAGTATTCAAGCCTCCGGCAACGGTAGCGGCACTTCCAATAGCATTATTTCCGATGTTAAAAAAGTCCGAAACTGATGTCATGCCAAGCTTATCAAACAAATCTATTACGGGAGAAAGAACATCTTGAAGTGCCTTAAAATGCTTCCCGATGTTCTGCATGCTCTTGCCGAAATCACCTTCCAAACCATTCAGGAGTCCTTGAAGCTGATCTTTTGTATAGGTTTGACCCACTTTAAGCCCGTAATATTTTGCACTTTGTTCGTTCGGCGTAAATGTTCCACTACCAGTTTTGCTAAATACCTGGCTATTGATAAGCTGGCGTAATCTTGCTGCTCCCTGAATGGATTCATAGGCACCGGCAAACGGATTGCGTTCAAGCTTCTCTTTTCGCATTTTATCAAGGGCATTGTACAGATCCTTAACGGCTGTCTCGTTTTCCTTGATGCTGGGCAACAGGGCTTCCATCTTGGCAATCATATCGTCAATGGCCTTTGTGGTCAGACGATCCATGTCTGTGAAGATTTCGCCCCAGTTGTTTTCGTCCTTGAATTTTTCCCAATTCAGCTTTGCAGTTTCCTCAGAGGCATTCTTTTCCAAGTTGCCTATCATCTGATTCTGCTTCTCAGGCGACAGATCCTTGTTTTGTTTGATAAGGTTTATCTGTCTCTCCAGCTTGCGGTTTATGTCGGCAATCTTATCGTCGTAACTCTTGGCACCCTTGAAGGCTTCTTCGTAAAGATCCCACTGTTCCTTGCGGATTTTCTGCTGATTCTTCTGCCATTCATCCCAAATCTTGAAGATGGTACTACTCTCTCCGAACTTCTTGGCATCACTCTCTTTCAGTCCAAATATATCCGAAGGAGTCAAAGCGAGATTGGTCTTACCAAGCTCTCTCTTCATCATATCAGTGAGATAGTCGGCATAGCTCGTGTTCTGTGTCACACCAGCCACCCTTGCAGCAAGCTCGGAATCACCAGTCAGATCCATCCACTTCTTATAGGTCTGATAATTCTCAGACATGACGGACATCATGCGCTGCAACTCGTCGACGGCACTCTTTATATTGTCCTTGAACACACGCATGTTCTCGGCACTCTGCTTGGCATTCAGATCGTCAACATACTTCTTTCTGTCACCCTTCGTACCAAGTGCATTGATGGCCTCGTCGATGCTACCGTTATAGTCATTGGGATTTGTGAAATATCCCCAAAGGGCACCGAAGTCACCTTCCTTGCGGAGTCGTTTTTCTGCCTCAGATCGAGACATAAGTTTCTCCAGTTCCTCCAGCTCCTTGCGGTACTTCTCTAATAGTGATATGCGTGACTTCCAACGGTCAAGTTCAGCATCTTTCTTGGTGCCACCTGACGAGCCTTTTTCCTTCGGATCATCCAAACCTACGGCTCGTCTCTCGGCCAGCTTGTCTTTAATCTTCGTTTCGGTATCTTCCACAAGGTTTGCAGCATCACCCAACTGCTCCTGCAGTTTCAGCGTCTTTCTCAGTTTGTTGATCTCGTCAGACGTTTCCTTGTCATACCTGTCAATGTCACCAAAGACGTTGGCCACCTGAGCCTTTGAAAATACGCTATTACCTACCTTGATATTACCCTTATCACCAAGGGCACCTCCTTTACCGAATTTCTGCCATACATAGCTTGCGAACCCGCCAAGCTTTGTCTTGTCTACCGTCAAATCGCCGACAATCTGAATATGGAATACCTGACTTGCAAGTTCCTGTGCCAGCTTATTCTTAGCCTCAACACTTCCTTCGGCAATACTGTTGACGTATTCGCGAGTCAGAGTTTCGAGAGATCGTTTCTGCTCTGGTGTCAGACTGTCGAAATTCTCGATATTACGCTTGCGGGCCATTGCTTTCAGGGCATCTTCCATTTCTGGAATGCTCTTATTGGTGATGTCACCCCACTTCTTTTCTATGTCAACAATCTTATTGAAGTAATTGTTAAGCGCAGAAATGGCAGAGGCAGATATTGCACCATATTTATTATTCCTGTTGACAAATATTTCGTCATACAGTTTCTTCTGGCCGACGATCTCAATCTGTTCGAATAAGTTCTTTCCAGACAATGCCTCTTTCAGCTTTTCGTTTCCGTCGGTAATGGAGGCAATGGCTTTCTTATAAATCTCGTCATAACGCTGGAGAAGCTTCTGCACCTTCACTTTCTCGTTGATGGCATCATCATAACTCTTGAGTCTCTTTTCGATACCACTATCATCAAGAGAAGCCTCAAACAGACCTTTGCTTTCCTGATTACCCATCAGATCAAGTGTCTTCTGATAATCCTCTGCTCCAGCCTTCAACACCTCCCAACGCTTTTTGATGTCGTTCATGTGCTCACGGCTCTTGGCTACGACAGCCTCACCAGTTCTGCCCATATTGATAAGGGAATCCTCCAAGGCTTCTATCTTCTTTTCCATAGAACCCTCAGAATCAATGACATTCAATGTCTTGGCAAGGCTGTTGGCATTCTGCTGCGCATGACTCATCATGGCTTCACCCTTCTGAGCAAGTTCCTTCTGTTCCTGCTCGAAATAGGAATATGCAGACATCGCTGCACCGATTCCTGTCAGGATGATGCCAGTCCATCCACCCATGAAGCCCTTGAAGCCCTGCCAGCCTTTGCTAAACAGACCTTGCTGATTCTGCAAAGCAAGAATGTTTCCGTTGGCAATCTGCTTTCTCTGCTCTCTGGTATAGCCCTGCATCTGCAGAAGCTTATAGAAGTGAGCCTTTTCAAGTTTCCCTTCCTGCATCAGCTGGTATGCCTTTAAGGTAGAGATCTGTTTCTCTACGGCAAGAAGGTAATATTCCTGGCTTCTGAGTCTTCCCTTTGAATTGACGAGGGCTTGCTCTTCTGCATTCAACTGACGGCCATAGAGAACACGCTCACGTTCAAGGCGTGCAATCTCTTGCTCCATAGCTTTCTCCATACGGAGGATAGCCATGTTTCCGTTTTTCTCATTGAGCTTGTTTCTCGCTGAGTTGAAGATGGAACCGCCAAGTCTCGCTGTTCCCATCATGGCGAGCATCGGCATGAGAGTGTCAAAGGCAGAGGCAAGCGATACGGTAAGTTCAAGGAGCATCTTCAAAGCTGCTCCGGCGGGGCTTGCGCCACTGGCAATATTACCAAGGGTAATCTGCCACTGGTCTTGAAGCTTCTGCCATTTACCGTATAATGTATCAGCAAGCTCGGCCTGCATGTTGTAGAACTGACCGCCCTGATTCGTCATATCCCAGAGCACTTCCTTCACCATTTCAAACGGAACGGCACGCTTTGAGATAAGGGCAAACACATCGGCTGTGGTTGTCAGCTTACCGTTCAATTCCGTGAACTTGTTGGCAAGGGCCTGTACCATTGGGATGCCGGCCTCAGTAAACTGACGCAATTCCTGACCTCTCAGCACGGCGGCACTTCTCACCTGACCATAGGCGAGAATCAGACGATTCATGTCAACACCAAGACCTGATGACATATCGGCAAGTCGCTTGGTGGTATCGTACAGTTCGCTTGCAGGAATCTGATAGGCAGAAAGCTGCTTGGCATAGGCAGTCAATTCCATGAAGGTCTTTGGCGACTCTACGGCAAGCTCCTGTAACTGTCCGAAAAGAACATTGGCCTCCTGCATGTCACCAAGGATATTCTGCAAAGCCACATGCTGTACTTCAAACTGACCACCGATGGTAATGACGGATTTCAAAATACGCTCAAGTCCATACAGTCCTGTGTAGTTGGCAAGCTGTTGCTGGAATTGTATCGTTATACCATGGGCCTTATTGCCCGCTTCTGCTACGCGGTTATATGAAGAGATAAGTCCTTGGTTGACGTGGCTGAGCATCTGCACCGCCTCTGCGGCTTTTCTTGTGGATGCAGCCTTTTTCTCCTTGGCCTCTGCATCCTGACGCTCACGCTCCTTACCTTGTGCCAGTAACTCATTGTAGTTGCGTTGTATGGTTTCAAGTCTTGAAGAGACGACATCACGGGTGAGGGTAGGAGAGGAAATCTTGCCGCTGGCAAGATCTTTTTCTTCATCCTTCACCTCTTGCATGAGGGCCTTAATATCATGTAGTTTCTTTGTCAAGGCAGAATATTCCACGTTCTGATTCCTCAGACTGGCAATCTTTCGCTGGCTTTCGGTATCAAGCATGGATCGCTCGATCTGCTTCTGCTGACTGAGATTGTCAAGGATATTCTTGCCCTGCTGTTCCTGAATATCATCGGCGGCTTTTCTCAGCTTCTCTTTCTTTTCAAGTTCCTCGTTCACCTCCTTGACGGCTTTCAGTTCAAGCTCTTCCTCATACTGCTTGGCCTCTCTGACAATCTTCTCGAAGGGACTGGCGGTAGAGTTCATTCTTTGCCACTGCTGATTGAAAGCTTCAAGTTCTGCGATAGTCCGCTTTGATTCCTCTTCGAAGAATTTCTTGGCCTCAATCATTTCATTTATCTCGTCGGCTATCTTCTGGGCCTCCTTGTCATCAAGAATGCTCTGATATTCCTTGGCTTCACGAACAATACGGTCTCTTTCTGAATATGGCGATGCAGAATTCATTTTCTCCCATTGCTCATTGAATCTGTCGAGGTCGGCCATTGCCTTATTCGATATGGAATCAAAGAATCTACTGTTAGCTGCTGCAGCTCTTTCGGCATTCGACAGGTATCTGCTGACACTCGTATTAAGGAGTTTGAAACCCTCAGACAGTTCAAGGACCTTCACGAGATCCTTCTCAGTCCATTTGCTCGGATCCTTTTCAAGCTGTTCGCGAACAGTCTTGAAATGGCCATATGTTTTCTGAACTTTTTCCTCTAACTCTTCCAGAGATTTGAGTTCATCCTTGTTAGCAAGATTCGGTTTCAGATTACCGATGCGTTTAAGGGTGGATTCGAGACTGTCGAAAACCTCTTCCATCCTTGCAGCATTTTGAAATCCTTCCTTAAACGACATATCCTCAGATGCCGCTATAAGCGCACGCTGCAGTTCTGTTGCCTGTGCCGTTGCTTTTTCAAGCTGCTGGAGCACATCACCGCGAATACCCCAGTCAAACCATAATTTGTCTGAATCAGCCATATATATTTCGTTTTATAGAATTTCCAATTTTAAATCTTCTCGGCCAGGAAGTCATTCAGCGAGAATGTCTTACCGACATAGCTCTTGCCCTGACGCTTCTTTTCCCACGCCTCTGTCAGTGCGTTCATCTCGTCTACTTCCTCCTTTGTAGCGATCATCGATTTTCTGCCCCTGTTTTTCTTATAGTTATAGTCAACGACGGGCTGATCAACAATCATCAAGTCTATCTGTGCCGATGTGTAGCCAAAACGCCATCCGTATTCCCTGATACCCATGAATGGGGTAAACAGGTAGGGGAACTTCTCGGCTATGGAGTGGTTACCGCCCCAGGTTGTACGGCTCGGCCAGCTTCGTGACGTGCCCTCATCATCATTGTGTCCATTGCCTCGATTGTCAATATGATACTCAGCCCTAATGCGTCGGACCGCTCCTGAATTTTTTTTTTACTTGCATCAATCACGGCCATCTGGAATGCGGTCAGGCGTTCACGCTTCACATACCACAGCCATCGCCAGTAAATCCAATAGAACAACCATCCAAACAACCATGTCAGGAAACCGCTTCTTCGGTCAAGCCTGACTAACGAATACCATTTCACAAGCCTTTTCTGTGTGTCTTTTTCCTTAATCACAATATGGGCTATGCGGTCTTCGGTGTCCTTATGAAGCCATCCTATACGTGTCTTCCTGCCGTTTATGTCAACGGTCTCAGGATCATTGTGCACGAGGTCACTCAATAACTCCTGTGCGTTTATGTCTGGTTGTTTTAATTCTGCCATTTTCTTTATTTGCAAAGTAAATCCACAAAAGAAGCAACTACTTGATTATCAGAGTGTTGTTATCTTCTTTTCTTTTCCTTCACTCTTTTTCTTCTTTTTACTGCCACTCCTGAAAAGAAAGAAGGGGCGAAGCGGAATACCCGCCCGCCCCTCGGTTTTCAATGATTCTTGATTGCTTAGCCGCTCACAGCCTCACCTTTAGTCAGGAAGAGAACGTCAGGAGTAGAACCATCGCTCTCGATAGAACCGTTGAAGTCAATGGCGATAACGCCCTTGGCATCCTGATCCAAAACGAGACTTGCATACAGGGTAGCGTTGTTGATGATAACAACCTGATCCTCTGTATCGTTGACGATGATCCATGTACCAACGACCTTCTTATTCTTCAAGATAAGACCGTTACCGCTATAGTTGAAGCCTTTCAACGTTGCGGTGATATTCTTCTTCACTGCGTCTTCGCCGTAGGCCATCTCGAGAACGTCTACAGACTTAGTGGGAACACGGAAGCCGAGAGTGATGTCACCTGGCTCTGCGCTCTGCACCCAATCGCCTGCAAGGCCGATAACCTTGTAGTGCTCGATGTCAGGATCGCCCTGCTCGAACTCAAGAGTGTCAACTTTCACGGGAACATCCAAAGTCGGCTCGAGTGCGCCGATGGAATTTCCGCTGATTGAAAGCTTACCTGGCTGGAACAGTAAAGAACTGGCACCACTGAATTTGTCGGCCAGATCTGCTTTTGTCTTCATTGTAGCCATAATCGTAAATTTTTAAAATGAATAAATGTTTCTTACTATCTAAACCATTGTCGTGAGTTTTGCCTGAATCCTCGTATAGTGGTAGCCGTTGCCGTCGCTTGATGCGGGAATGACAGTACGCGGACGTACAATCTTGAACATGCCTTGACGGACCATCGGGAACTGCTCAAAGAGCGACTTCCTGAGTTCCTTCATAACGGGCTGATTAAACTCCTTCGGACTCTGATTCGTTTTGCGGTCTGCAACGAATATCTCGAAGACTACCGTGAGGTCTATCCACCAATCATCTGTTTCGCCCATAGTCTTGTTTGACGTAGAGTAGGGTAGAGAGACAACGATGAACTCCGTCAACTTCGGATCGGTAGCGTTTGGACGCTCCTGCAGAAAAGTATTCTCGCACACTTTCCTTGATTCAAGATCCATAGTCTCAAGTATATCCTCCGGAGTGATCATAACCGTTAAAATTGCAAATCTGATACATCATTACTGCGTGCCGACAACTCGTCTCGTAACTGACTGAGAACATTCACCTTGCCCTTCGCTTCGAGGTATTTGGCATAGTCCACGATGGAAACAATGCGAAAGGAGAATCCCTTTTTCCTCGGAGGATTGCTGTTAAGCCATCTCAGCACTTCAACATCGGCCCAGATATTCCTATCTCCAACCCAATCAGTCTTAGGTAACGGATTCAGGAGAATGTTGCCGTTGTAGGTGAATGGCTCGTCGAACACATCGCCTTTCTTCAAGGTGGTCCTCACAGGACGCCTCCCTGTAATCTCTATGCTACCATGAGCTTCGAGACATTTGCCGTCCTTATAAAGAGCGACACCAAGGGAGTTGACGAGGTTACCAGTCAGAGAACGGAATCCGCTCAGTTCTTGGAAAGCCAGTTCAAGAAGACTGTCAAGGCTCTCGCGAAGTTTTGCCTCGGCTTTGTCCTCCGCACGTTTCTTCACACCGTCGAAGACGTGCTGGAAATGGATCTTTCCGCTACTGGCCATCTATACCTTCATCATTCAGGTTTCTGTTGTGCTCTCCGTAGATCACACTACGGTTGTTGTCTGGCTCGAAGTCCTTGACTTCCCATTCCTCTTTGATATTGCCTTTCACGACCTTAACAATGTCACCGGACATCGGGATCTTATCGCCCCATTCGTCAAAACGGACGGGGATTGAGGCCTTACGCTTGTTGGTATCTACCTTCTTGTCTCCCGTTGTTGTCGTGTCGGTGTAGCTGCGGCCTATACCTTCATAGATGACATCTTCTGTTGCAGAGCCTTTTGAAAACCTGTCAGGATATGTCATCCGCACAATACGGATTGTGTGAGGGTATCTCGGATTATCGACCTTATTCTTCCTCATAGCACATCTTCAATGTGTGGAAGCGGGATCCCTGCCTCATCATAATCGCAGGGTGTAATCCCGAAGCTCTCTATAGCAACGCTGACAGAGTCATCATAATCGAACTCTTCATCATACTTTTCGTAGATCGCCTTTGCGTATTTGAGCATTCGGTCTTTGTCATCATCCGATAATGTATAGCCGCCCTCGGAATGGCTCCAGCCATTATCAGAGTCCGAAGTGGAATTGATCTTGCTTGGTCCCATGCAGATCCATACATAAAGGTCTGCTTTCAGAAGTTCCTTGTCTTTCTTATCAAGCTCAGCGTAAGGCTTTTCGGCCTTTATTTCGCGCTCACCGAGAACATAGTCAACTCCCTCCTGTGGGATGGCAAAGTTCACACAGCCGAAGACATAATCCTCAGCCGTGCGAACGTTATTTTCAGCTCCACTTGGCATAGCACAAACAGATTAGGATTTCACGTAGTACGTCTTATTCTCTACAGGAGCAGTGTCCTGAGTCAAAGTATACTCGTTACCGTTCTTCTCATACCATCCTTGCTCGGCAGGATTCTTACCAGTGGTATCGTCAACCGGAGTGTATGTAGCTACAACCTCCTGCTGTCCACTATTCTGCTGATCGCCCTCCTGAGAAGCGTTCTCAACATCCATGATATTGAGGTAGTAGAACCAGCGGGTAGCGTTAGGAACACAAAGAACCTGAGCCTCTGACTTGGTCTTGATGGTCATGTACTCACCATTGAGAATCTCACGGATCAGGGTACGGCCACCGTCGAACAGGGCAGAACGGGTGTTTGCACTGTCGATCCAGACGTGCTTACCAGCCTGAACGTCACCGATGTCACCATCAGGAACGTAAGCCAGCACACCCTCCTTGAAGGCTTGGATATTGTGGTATGCAGCCTTCTTGGTCTTCGGGTGCATGAACTCTACGGAACCTACGCTGTCAATGACCTCGATACGTCCGAGTTTGTTCTGGATATAACGCCAGATAAGATCGTCATCCTGAGTGTAAGACCACGCAAGGCGCAGGGTGTCCTTGGTGATGTCAGGACGCATGGCAACGGCAAACAGCTCACGCCAGTACTCCATGGCCAACAGATCCTTCTTGGTCTTCTTCGAGCACTCCCAGTGTCCGGCAGGCATGAAGTCGAACTCCTCGGCATCATCCTTGATCTTCACGGCCACGTTGACAGGATTGATGCTCTTGCCAACGGCATCGTTCTGCACGATGGTGCCGTCTGCCTTCTTGGTGAACCAGATGGAGGTGTGGATATTCTTGGCGGGAACACCGAAGTCAATCTCCAGAGCAAGACCGTAGGGGTTGTTCTCGGAGTTGATGATCAGCTTACCCTGATTACCGACGATCTGGTGACGCTGGAACTTGACGGTGTTGAAATTACCACCGATCAGAGAGTCTGAGGCAGTAAAGAACAGATCCATCACTGCGTCAACGATGTCCTGGCGCATACCACCGAGCTCGTCAATGAGCATCATCTTGTCACGGATCTTCTTGCGGTCAAGATAAACCTCGTGCTTGAAGATGGGAAGCTCACCGCTCTTGAGCATGATACCATCGGTGCTCTTTGTGGGACCATCAGAATCGTAGTCCACGTAAGCAGCCATCGTGTAAGGACGGATGGTAGCCTCGATCTGCTCGTAGGTCGGGTGCATCGTAATGTCGGGATTGAGAGGGAAGCCCATCTGAGCGTATGTCTTCTCGGCATTCCACTTCTCAGCGAGCATGTCCTGCAAATAGAGGTCAAGACTGGCTACGCCATTCTCAACATAACCCATCGAAACAAGGCCTGCTCCAATAAAATCGTAAAATTGTGCGTCTCGTATCATAATTGTAATTTTTAATAGTTCAACAATTAGTCCTCAATGCCGAAAGCGGCCTTTGAGTCAGCGCGAAGACGCTCGAATCGAATCATCGGCAGCTGTGCCTCCACGCTTGCGGGAACATCAGTTGCGTCACCCCAGAGTTTACCTGCAATGACAATTCCGACAGAAGCAAAAATGCAGTTGCTCGGAATGCGTACGTCATGACGGGTAAGGCCGTTCACGGTTGCAAGTTTCTCAGCACTGTCGGTACCATGAATAACTTCTGCGAAATCGCTTTCGTTATCAAAGTGTACCATCGTGCCAGCGGGCAGAACATCGCCCTCATGCAAACCGGCTTGCTCCACGTTGATCTTGCGACCAAAATGGATCATTTTGTCAACATCAATCCAGCACTCGTTGTTGCCGAAAGCCTCGCCGCGAGAGCCGCCCATGGTGTTGTCAGTACCTCTTGTATAACCAGGTTTCATAATCGTATAATAAAAATGTTATCCTGAAAACTTGATTGCCGTGATACCGTCACGGCTCGTCACACTTACGAAGATTATTTCTTCTCTTCTTCGACCTTCGGGAGTTTGCCACGAGCACGGAGCTTAGCCTTATAGGCTTCACGCTTGGCAAGAGCGGCCTTGTCAGTAGTGTCACCGCCAGGCTGCTGCTTGTGCGGCTTCTCGTACTTGATGCCTGCCTTTTTCAGTTCCTCGAAATAGTTTTTCTCGGCCTGTTCGGCAAGCTGGGCCACGTCGTGCGTCTCGCCCTCGTTGAGAGTTGGGAGCTTCATTCGGCCAAACACCTGATCGGCAAAGTAATTCTTCACTTCGATCTTCGACTCCTTGAATTTCGCGTTGAACTTGCTACGTACCTCGGCAATGATTTTGTCGTCGGCCTCCTTCTGGTCTTTTTGCTTGAGACTCTTTTTCAGCTCGTCAATCTCGTCGCGCATGGCTTTCAGCTTGGGATCGTCATCATCCGTGTTTTGCTGTTGCTGCTGCTGATTTTGCTGCTGGTTTTGCTGCGGTGCGGGATGCTTTTTCTTCCAGTCGTTAATCTGGGTGCCTGCCTCCTTAGCAACGTTACCGTTCATTCGGAGAAGACGCTGGGCAATCCGTTTGCAACATGCTTCGTCAAAATGAGAATCGTCGGTTATTCCTTCGAGTTCTGCATCCAACTCTGCGTTAATAGTCTCTTCGCTGAGCACTGTGATGCGTGATTCGCCATACTGTGCTTCTACTAATGGTCTGAGTGATTCTCTGTCCATGATGTTCTTTTTTTCTAAGTTAAAATTGATGATTTCAATGTTATCTTGAGTTGCGGAAATCGGACTCGAACCGATGACCTCAAGGCTATGATCCTCGCGAGCTACCAACTGCTCCATTCCGCGATATTGTGCCCCACACTTGGGGCTAAAAATACATGAAAGGAGGACCCTCACGGGCCTATTTTTTGAATAAATATACTAATTTTCTGCAAAAATATGAATAAAAAACGTATAAAACAAATATTTTTGCGTATTTTTGCACAAAAATATGAATATTTATACGTTTTAGGGGCAAATGGAGAGGTTTTCAGGATTTAAAATGCCCGATGGCGAGCCTATTCTGACTCAGGAGTATATCAACTCCCTCCAACAGCAGGCGATAGCAAAAAAACTAAGGAATGCTTATGTGCCGCAAGCTGGAGGTCAGGAGAATATGCTCGCTATTGACGTGGATATTCTGATATGCGGAGGAAGCCGTGGAGGATCAAAGTCTTTCTCCCTTCTCATGGAAGCCCTCAAGGATATTCTCAACCCGGATTTCCATGCTGCCGTATTCCGAAACAATAAGAAGGCGATGGAAAAGCTGATACGAGACTCGCGAAAGCTATATTCTCAGTTCGGCACCTACAACAAATCGCAGTCGGATATGACATGGAACTTCACGGCTGGCGGTACGCTGGGCTTCTACTATCATGATGATTCCGACGATGATTTCAAGGAGCGTTTTCAGGGACAGGAATATGCCTATATCGCCATCGACGAGATCACGCATATCTCATATAAAAAGTTCAAATACCTCACCACCTGTAACCGTAATGCCTACGGCATTAGAAATAGATTCTGGGGAACGTGTAACCCCGACCCGCGCTCTTGGGTTAGACAGTTCGTTGACTGGTGGATCGACAAAGATGGATATATCGATCCCGCGAAAGACGGCAAGGTACGCTATTGCTTCATGAAGGGTGAGCGCATCAATCAAATTGTTTGGGGTGACAGCCGACATGAGGTTTACCTCAAATGTAAAGATGATATTGACGAACTGTGGAAGCCTGAGTTTGATGCCCTCGGACTCGATAAGGAGGAAACGATGGTGATGTCCGTTGCCTTTGTCCGTGCAGACCTCGCACAAAATCCAATGCTGCTCCTTTCTGACCCGTCCTATCTGTCACGTCTGGCACAACAGGACAAAGGTCAGGTACTACGCGACCTCAAGGCAAACTGGAATGCCTCGGAGGCTGGCGACGATATGATCTCATACGACGAGCTGGAATCAATATTCTCTAATCCGGCTCAGTATGGCGACGGAAAGCGACGGTGTACGGCCGATATTGCGCTTGAAGGTGGTGATAATCTCGTCATGTACCTATGGATCGGATGGCATGTGGCTGATTTCTGCTGTATCAACGTCAATTCCAAAACCGCCGTGTCGGTAATCAGAAGGAAACTAAGAGAGTGGGGAGTGGCAGAAGAGGATTTCTGCTATGACTATCAAGGTATCGGCCAGCTTGTGAAGGGATTCTTCCCAGAGGCTATTCCATTCAACAACCAATCTGCCCCAATCGCTGAGGATGATGACGATTCCGACGGCGTTAAGTATTTATACAAAGATCTCAAATCGCAATGCGCGTACATTATTTATCGTAAACTCAAGGAAATGGGCCTCTCATTCGAAGAGAATCTTCTCGATACGAAAGTCTCAGGAAACGGCTACGAGGATATTCTATTTAGGGACGTTCTGCAGAAGGAACGCATGTCGCTCAGACGCGATCCAGATACTAAAGACAAGGGCTTCTGTCTTATGCCTAAGAAGAAGTCGAAACTGATTGTAGGACACTCACCTGACTGGTGGGAATCTCTGTATTTCCGTGCTTACTTTGACATTGCCCAGCCTGTTCAGCTCAACATTGAGAATGACTGGATGCTTGGTGCCGAAATGGATATGGATTTGGTCGAAGACGATGATTTTGAATATGATATGGATTTTAATTAGAATAGTGTATGGCAAAAAGCTATGATTTCAAGGAAATCCTTGTGCGCAAGCCCGTCTATAAGGTATTGCCAAGCGACTCAAACCAGAAGTTTGAGACGTACCAAGGTGTTGACATGTCTGAACCTGACGATCCATTGAAACTGCAGGTCTATACGCAGTCGCAGATGCTTCGTGAGTATTACCCCTCTGGTCACAATATCAACAACCCGATTCTCTATCCTGACGTATGGAAAAAGGCACCTGTGCCCGGAAAGCCTGGCAAGGCCCGTTATTTCCGTCAGCCTATCACGCGCGTATCTCTTGCGTTCCAGCGTATCATCAAGATCAAGGCAAATGTGCATATTTGTGGAAACGATGCACAGTTTGAGCTTGCATCTCCTGAGAGAGACGAAAAAAAGACGCTGAAAGATACATTATCATTGCTTGAGTTCAAGGAGGGCTGGCTCACGATGGGAATGGAGGAACGGATATATGATGCTGTCGACTCCATTCATACTGTCTCTGATGCGGCCATCGTCGGCTACTTCGACGATGAAGGAAACCCGCAGGCGAGGGTATTTTCTTTCCTCAACGGCGATAAGCTCTATCCTCATTACGACTCCATCACGGGCAAGATGAAACTCTTCGCCCGCAAGTACCGTGACCTTGACGAAGACGGAAAGAGTACGACGGAATATGTGGAGGTATGGGATGAGAAATATCTCTACCGTTACAAGCGCGACCTCTCAAGCAGCGAACTGATAGAGAAGTTCAAGGGTATCTTCGGCCTTGGAGGATTCAAGATGGTGGGCGAACCTGTTGAACACGGTTTCCCGTTTATCCCCGTTGCCTATCACGTCAATACCGAAGGTCCTGTGTGGGCATTCTCTCAGGACACCATCGAGAAATACGAGGAAGCAATGTCTTACTTCTTCGAGAACAACAAGGCATACGCTTTCCCGATCTTCTATGCAAAGGGAAAGGGTGTGAAGATTCAGGGCAATATGAACGGTGCCGTAAAGGCCGTTGCTATTACAGATCCGAAGGGAGAGGCTGGCTTCTTGAATCAGGCCGATGTCTCTGCATCATACAACACCTTGCTCACGAAGCTCTACGATCTGATTTACGAACAGTCCTTTGCCGTCAAGCCGCCTGAATTGAAGTCCGGCGATTTGCCAGGTGTGGCCGTGAAGCTGCTGTTCAGCCCTGCAATAGAGCTGGCCATCGGTGGCGTTTCACATTATCAGGACTTCCTTGAGCAATGTGTTCGCATCGTCAAATTCGGATGGGGATATAAGATCAACAAGGCCGCTACACTCACGGCATTGCCTATCAAGTCATGGTTTGAGCCGTATATCCATCAGAACGATTCAGAGCTGATGCAGAATCTCGAGATCGGCGTACGTGAAGGCTTCATTTCAAAGCAGACGGCATCAGAACGTGCATCCAAATACACAAAGAATGACGAGTCTGACCGCATCCTCAAGGAATACAAGCAGAAGCAGGAGCTTGATCTTCTCTACGAGACAAAGAAGAAAAAGGCAGAGGTTGAAGCAGAGATTGAGAAGCAGAAAGCCATTGCCAAGGTCAATCAGAAACAAGGAAACGTTCGTACTGCAAATGGCCGCAACCGCACCACCGACGAGAACGGCAATCATCCGAACGAGAATAATTGGGATGAATGGAATAAAAGTCACTAAGTCATGGATATAAACGTATCATCGAAGCTCAATAAGATAGCACGCAATTATAAGCTCACTCCTGAACAACTGGCATTTGCTGACCTTGTTACTCAGGGATGGCCGGAAGAGGATGCTTGGGCTGTGGCTATCAGGACAGGTACTACCACATGGAACCGACCAGCATTGAAGGCCGAGGTGGCTAAGCTGCTGGCATCGGAGGCCGTGCAGCAACGTATCGCCGAAAATAAAGAAGTGCTTCGTAAGTCACAGATAGAGAAGATCCAACAGGACATGAAGGATAATGCCGATGAACTTCTTGAACTGGCAACGAACAAAGAAAAGAAATTGATTGAACTGCAGTCGCTTCTCAAAGACCTCAAGCCTGGCTCTACCGAGTACAACAAGGTCAATGACCAGATCATCAATATCTCACGAATGAAGCAGAACGAGGTCAAGACGGATGACAAAACCATACACTATTATCTTCCTGTGTCATACCCGAAGGGCTGTCAGGACTGTCTTTATTCACGTTGCGATCAATGCCAGTTCAAACGCAAATGTGAGGAAAACAAATAATATTGCTCATATATGAATGTATCAAACAGGGGAACCACTCGTGAGAGCAGTTCCCCTTCTTTTCGCCAGTACTGAGACCGTAATCTCAGAGTGACTTGCGGCTCGTCTACCGCCAATTATTTAAACTTCTATTTCTTCAAATCTCCACTGGCTACGACCTTTGCTATTATGGGCACTGATAATATGCTTCATCAGCTTACGTCTCAATGGGTAATCTGACTGCCTCATGGTAATGAAGCTTTTCACTTCGAGCATTACGTATTCGTTGGTCTCGCAATCGAAATATATAAAGTCAGGTGTATATCTGGCCGCTTTTTCCTCAACGATCTTCTTCTCAATACGTTTGATCTTTGTCTTTAGTTGCTTCTCTACGATAACAGTATGAGAGAGTTCTGGGATAATCAGAAAATGATTATTGCTACGATGAAAGTCACGTATCATGCCAGCATCTTCCAATACACAGTATTTCTCTGCTACTACTTTCTCAATCTTTGAGTCATAGCTTCCCTGCTTATTGGCACCAAATTTATTCGTCATAGCAGTTTCTTTCTTAAATTGGTAATGGTCTCACAAATCTTTCCTAACTGATCCGATAGCATCGTATCATTGCACACAGGGATGAAGTTCGGCATTTCGGTGCCGTTCTCGATAGCACAACAGATGGAATCAAGAGTGTCAGTAACGCGGGTATGATCCTGAACAATCTCAAGCACTTTATCAGTTACTTTCATTGCCGCCTCCTTCCTTTATATCAACGATAGCTGCCTTGGCTTCCTCAGCGGCTTTCACCTCTTCGAGAACCTTATCATCCTCAGCTTTCTCTTCGGGAGTCTCAGCCTTCTTTTTCAATGCTGTCTGACGTTCAATCAGGGCTTTCAGGGCATTGCCTTTATCGTTGTAGTAGATAGTGTCACCCTGTACTGTGGTGTCTGTCATCCACATACCGAACAGATGTGCGAAGTCGGCCAGACTCTCATACTCGGGCTTGCGTTTCTCCTGAGCTGCAAGCAGGGCCAGAGGCAGAACACGGTCGAGGTGCAGATAGACACCCGTGTTACAGCAGAATTCAACACTCCAGATCATGCTGATGGCCTCCACTTTGATATAAGGCAGACCGTTACGTGTCAGCTGTCTTTTCACTTCGGGGTGAATGTCCTTGTCTTCACGGATAGACTTCAACTGTTGCTTAGTCAGCGTCTTCGTGTACTTGAGGACGGTATAATTCCCCACCTGAATCTTTCTGCCAAAGGGCAGTACCAGAATTTCTTTTTTCTCTTCCATGTTAATCGTCTTCTTTTATGAATGTTCCTTTTTCTTCCTTATACTCTACTTCCATGTCAGCGGTACGAATGACGAAAGGCCGACTCAGCCGTTCCTCATTGCAGCCATAGACAATGTACCGATAACCCTCCTTGAAGTGTTTCTTTCCGAAGCCGAACTTTCCCATAGTATGGCCGAAAAGCTGCTTCGATGGGATCTCTGCATCATTATCCCTGCAGAACTGCTCAAGACTGCTATATAGTTCCTGTGTGGAAATGCTGACAGATTCCTCATGCAAGGCACCTGGCTCTTTGCGCATACGGTAAGAGTTGATCCACGCAAGCACGGGATTCATCTGCAACTGAGCAAGCAACACCTGTCTTCTGTTACCCTCAGATGAAGGGAATACGAACTTCCTTCTTTTCAGTTCCCTACAGCCTCTTAATATCCAATTGAAGATACCTGGGTATTCGTCAACAAGCTCCCGTGACAAAGCGGGATTCTGTCGCTCCTTCGGTATCGAAATCTCAAAGGATATGAACTGCAATCGACGGATGAAGCCGAGGCTCTGATCATCAGAGTAGGGTAATTCGTTGAGGTTGAAGATAAGGAAGGGGATATTGTAATTCTCCTTCACGTCCTCACCAAGCTTTCTGTCCGTGACACTTTCACCAGAGACAATCCTCTTGAAGACACCCGTTCGCTTTCGCCCAAATGTCCGTTGGTCCGAATCCGATGACCAATTGAAGATAGCTTCTCTCAGCAACCGTCTCGCCCGCATACCCTCGTCACCTGTAGCCGTCAGGTCATCATAGTCAAGGCCAGAGATCCTTTCCTTGCCGAAGATACCGATAGCAGTATCATAGATGGTGCTCTTGCCATTCGCACCAGCACCAAGAAGGATAAGGCACAGCTCTATCTTCGAGGCATTCTTACCCTCGTAGGAGTTATAGACAGTACCGCGCTCCATCAGGCCCAGACCAAGGAACATCTGCAGAATCAGACGTGAGTTCTTATCCGGCAACACCTCATGCAAGAAGTTATTCCACTTGTTGCACTTCGCATTCTCCTTATATTCGTAAGGATGGTAGTACGTCACATGAAACTCAGGGCTGAAAGGAAAAAGCATGTACTTTCTCAGATCCAGCACGCCATTCTTGAAGGCTATGAGGTCATGCCTCGGTAACAGAGGATTGTAGTAGCGGATAATGTCAATGAAATACTTCTTGCAGATGCTCTTATCACCAATCATCGGTACCACCCTCAGATGCTCAAGCAACAGGTCATAGGCCGTGATGATCAATTCCTCCCTTATAGCCACGTATATCTTATCGTCAAAGAGGTAGAAACTGCCATCATAAAACTTGATGTCGCAGTCCTTTGCCAGCATCCTGACCTTCTCGATGAAGTCAAGCTTGAGATTCTGGAACTGCTCAGAGGTCCTGTAACCCCAACGGCCTTTGAACTTCTCGAAATTGAAGTCACCATTGGAGCATAGCCTCAGCAGCCCTGCGTAGATCTTGTCAATAACTGTACTGTCTATCATTTTTCTCTCGTTTATATTTGCAGGGGAGGGGAGGCTCGAACTCCCAACCTAACGTTCACGACGTTGCTCTACCAATGTCAGACTACCGACTTATAGCTACTCCCCGTAACGATTTAATATTTATTGAAAAGAAAACTCCTAAACTCCGCATCCTTCATGTCTTTGAGGTACGATATATAGAAGATCTCGCCCACTAACAGAAAGATGTTGATCGCAGGAATACACGTCAATGGGAACGATACGATGAGCAGCCATAACTGGAACTTCACCTTATCGCCCTTCTTCCAAGTACCCTTCCAATTGTTATTGTCTGCAATATGATAGGAACGGAAGAAAATCACCCACCACAGATATACCGTGATGAAGATGATCAGATAGTAGAATAGAATCGCCCAGATCATTTCCCAAGAACCTTTGAAACGTCAAGAATCTGGCCGCTGCCACCCATGATGACAGGAACCTTACCATCCCATTTCTCAATGAAATCCTCCTGGATAATCATCGGACTCAGAGAAGCCGCAATAGTCCTATTATAGTATGCCTCAGCGTCGGCCTTGATCTTCATGGCCTTTGCATTACCCTCAGCCTTGGCAACGGCAATCTTAGCGTTAGCCTCGGCCTCCTTAACCTCATTCTCTGCCTTTAAGGCACTCTGAATGGCCGCGTTCTTGGCATCAATCATAGATGTTAGCGAAGCAGGAGGCGTGATCTTACTCGTGAACTCTTCAACGATGAATCCCTCAGCTTTCAGCGATTTCTCAAGACGTGAACGAACGTCTTTCTCGAAGTTCGCACGGTTAGACATCAGCGAGTCCGACGTATAGCTGTTGGCACAAGTCCTGTATGCCTCATAGATACAGGTCTTGATATAACCGTCTTCAAGCTCCTTGATGTCAACACGGTACTTCACGTAGATGTCGCAAGCCTTCTCGGGATTAATACGATAAGCAATGGTCGGATCCATCTCAAACAGAGAGGCATCCTTGGCATTCACCTTGATAGTCTCGTACTGCTTACGCTGAGTGAAAGTAGGATAGGTGAACACAGACGTAGAGAACGGGTTATAGAAAACCCAGCCCTTACACGTTCCCTCAACAGCACCGTAGTCCTGAGAGTCAGAACTCCACTTGTGGAACTGAATACCAACCTCACCACCGTCAACGATGGTACACGACGTGAAACACAATGAGGCGACAACCGCCATCATCATAAAAATCAATTTCTTCATGCTTTTAAATTTTAATTAGTAATATGTGAATAATCACCAGTTGAATAATCTCGCCCAGAAACCACGATTGTTGAGACGTTCTACTTCCTCCTTGCCTTCTCTCCAACCTTTCTCAGCAGTCTTGAGCCGATCCCTTAGACGATCAAGTTCAATCTTCATCAGATTATTGGACTGATCAAGAGTGGCTTTCTTCTCGCGCAATTCCTTATTGTCACTCTCAAGACGTTTCAGCTCGTTTGCATACTTCTCGTTACAAGCCTTCATGTCCGACAGATGTTCTTTCAACTTAACTTTCTCTTTGCTATCTTCATCGACGATTTCATCAAGTAGACGAACCTTTTCTTCCAGAAAACGCACCTGAGAAAGTGTAGGACGCACACGCTTCTTCACTACCTTGAAGGGCAGGGGACCTTTGGTATTCTTTCGGGCTTTGACATTCTCAGTCTCAACACCCTTATAGTTCTCACCAGCCTTGATGGTACATGTCTTGGCATCATACACAAGACCGTTGGACTTCAAAGTTTCAAAGAACATCTTCTTCTCTTTCTCGGTAGCATGACGCGCATAGCGCATATCAGTACCGGCAGGAGCATCAGACTCACAATACATCGTTAGAGCATCGTAGAACACATTCCTGGCACCATCGCCAGCAACACCATTACCTGTTTCGCCAACTAAGATACGGATATTCCCGAATCCACTGACAATCACATCACCACGCTTGAAAATTCTGTCATTCGAAATCATAATTCTGCTTTCCAAATCATTTTCATTATCTCTTCGTAACTCTCCACAACTTCAAGGCTGTGGCCACTATAGTAGATCTCGGTATGAGCAGGCTTCACGGAACCATACTCACCCTTCTCTTCCTCATACGACTCAACAGACTCGATGCAATCACTCCTGATGGCACAGACACATCCGTCAACGAGCGCATGGACCTCGATAAACTCCTTATTCAGATCCGCTATCATAACACATCATCTTTATCAACGCTCATAAGGGTAGGCTGGAAGGGCTGGCCGAACGTCAACGTAGCCAACCAGATCTTTCCTTCCTTCATCACTTGCGCCTTCTCTTCCTCGGACAGCTCCCAACAGGTGACAACCTTATCACCAACGACAGCCGCAGGCAACGGCATGTACTCGGGCTGATTCTCACCCAGCACAACATTCACCTCGTCAAACTTCAAAGGCTTCATGCCGCACCTCCCTTTAAAAGTTCAATAGCCTTCTCAAGAGCCTCGTTAACTACGTCGAACCTCAGACAACGCTCGAACTTGCGACCCTTCTGCACCTTATCACGCTCAGCACGATAACTCTCCAGCAGCTTGATACAACGATCCTTCGTCATCTTCGATTCAGACTTATCAGACACAATCTTATCAACGGGATTCGCGATACGACACGCCATAAAGTCCGGCATGATGAAGGGACGTGAAAGAATGAGACGATCAATATCCTTCTCAAGAATCTTCTGATAGTACTCAATAGCATCAGAAAACAGCGTAGCTATACGCTGCTGCAACCGAATATCGGTCTCAGAGGCAATAACCTGACGCTTTACACCGTCAATCTCTACCTCTACCCGATACTTGCTGAAAGAAAAACGTGACTTGATAATACCAGTACGATCCTTCATGTCGTACTCTACACACTTGTCAGGATACGAAATGACATAAATACCGCCAATGAAACGGACCTTGTCACCCTCCTTAAAAACTATCGGATACATTTTTGGTTAAATGACCGAAATTGAACGATAAATATAGACCTGATAACAATAACCGTCACTTACAACCGATTGAATCTCAGCCAATTAAATGCTCCAGAATAACGATAATCACGATTTCGGGATTTCTTGGCCGCAAAGACATTCAGCTCTATATTACCTTTCTATATCTAACCAAATTGCGATGCAAAGATACAAAATATCATTAATATCATTCACTTCTATTACAAAAACTGCATATTTATTAGGATTTTTTAATGAACGATATTTTTTAATGAACCGTTTTATGATCAATATGATGAACGAAATCATGACATCAAGAGAATTGTTAAAATGACCTCAAAAAATCGAAAAAAAATATTTTTGAGGCGACCGCCGCCACAAAAACCGTGCCAGAAAAGGGGGGTAGGGGGGTATTATAGACTCGTTAAAGTAATTTTAACATTTTGGTTAAAAATTAGTTAATATTTGCAGAGATAGCCCATTTTTACAGATATTTAACACTATACCCTAAATTATACCCAATAATATAGGCAAGAGAATTAAGATTTTTTAACTAAATACATTTGGTTTAACAAATTTTTAGATCCCGCGCCACCTTGTCAGCTTGAAAAATAATGACGTCAGTTTGTCAGTCGATAATTCTTTACACATCACTTGATTTATATCAAGTATATTTATTCATGTATGCAAGAAACCTCCTGGAATGCCCTGTATAAAGGCATTTTGTTTTTTCAAATATGCAGTTTTTTCGGGTATCGAAATAAAAACTTTTTACATCGATTTTTCGTAAATCCGGCAAAACTTTAACCTATCGCAACACTTGAAAGGGTCTTTAACAAAATAGCTGATATTATGGTATAATATTCTCCGGTTTTAAGTAATATTAAGAACGTAACCGTTTACGCAGATGTTCGTAACTCATTGATAATCAAGTGGTTATATGTAAACATTTTTCACTATTGCATATATGGGGATTTATTCGTATCTTTGTAATAGAAGAAATGAATATTTAACCACTGCCAGACGGGGAAACGCAGCGCTTCACAAAAAGCGGAATAGCCCGAAAGATTATGTGTACATTAAATGAGACCTTAAAGAAGGTTGGAGAGAACGCTAAAAGCAGCGTTCAGATTGACAAGATGAAGGCAGAAATCGCCAAGGTAGCCGCCAAGTATTATGCACCTTATCGCCACGCCCTTATTTCGGAGTTGTTCAAGGGTGCGAGTGATGAGGAAATGAAAGCAGAACTTTCTGCTTTCGATTCAGACACCAAGAACGGCACACAATTAGTTATCATTGCAGCCGACACCAAGGTAAACGACAAAGGCCAGCTCACTGATGACGAAGGCAATATTCTCGAGAATGCCGTATCTTTCGCTACCGTGATTTCTACCAACAAAGATGGTGAGATTACAAAGGAGCGCCAGGTGTTTCGTGTTCCTTACATCGCAGACACCGACCAGCGTAACAACCGCATTGTTGCGTATTGGGTGCGATTCAGAGAAACCCGTGAAGAGTCCTTCGCTGCTGCTCGTGCTGCCAAGGTTGACGAGATTAAGAAGGAATTGCAGCCGCTTTCCGCTCAGGTCGAGACGTTCGCGAAATATAACGTTCCCGTTCCGGCAGAACTCTCCGAGAAGGTCGACGCGCTCAAGGCCGAGCTTGCAAAGCTGGGTGCGGAGTAACGCAGAGAGCGACACCGCAAAAGTTGAAGGTAGGTTTTTTCCTACCTTCTTCTTTTTGTGTCCATCTGTCCAGGCCCTATTAAATCCCCTGACGAGTCTTTGAGAATTAAGACGAAACCACAGATCTGTTTTGTGGTCGGGATAATCCTTTTGTGGTTTTCTCCAGTGTATTGTCCGGCTGAACGAACGGACCGAACGAATTAAGCGAACGAACGATGAAAACGAACGAACGGCCGTTAGGCATGAAGATTAAGGATTTCTACAACATGAAATTCGACAGGAACGACATGCTTCGTAGAAAGGATTATCCGGAAGAAACATACAAAGTTCTTGGAGCAATCGAAGAGGAAAGCAATCCATTTTATGTAAAAGTCTGGTATATTCTTGAGGACAGACACGGCAAAAGACAATACGGATTGCAGGGTGTTGTCGAAGACTGTTGTGAGCTGATGAATTGAACACAGAGCACACGGAGGACGATCTCCGTGTAATGTGGCCAGGGATTTCCCTGCCTGTTGCAAGCCAGGACAAAGAACATTCAAACGGCGAAAATGTATCGTGGAGCCTGATGGCGTACTAAGTACGAAGTAGGAGAGAGCCACAGCCGCACAGAGAAACCGAGCGACAACGAGCGTTTTGAACGACTTCCAGCTAATTACTTGATTTTTGTCGCCAGTGGGAGTATTGCAGCCGACCGGCGGGGTGAAACTAAAGTCCCGCAAGTCCCGCAAGGGGCGAGTGACTGTTACAAATCATATTCTTTAGTATTATAATTCCCGTGAGGGAGTACGATAATATGACGGATGGCTACTCTCCGAGAGCGACTTGAGCAATCAAGTACGATGAACGGGTGCGTTCATTTGTGGTGGTTCCCGCCAAGAGTACGAAAGCACATTTATCACTTTAGGATGCTACGCAGTACGAACGGCTTAGATGGCTGAACGGCTGGCAATGAAAGATATTACGGGTGAAAGACCCTCAGAATAAAGAACGGTTTGGCAGTACGATTCATAAAACTGCCACATCCCGAGGTTGTGCGTAAAGAGGCCCGAAAGGGAACGCACAGGAGAAATGAAGACGATAAATGAACGAATCGGGAGAGACTACGGGAGAGAGCAGGGAAACCTACTCTCTCTTACTATTAACCAATTAAATATTACGATAATGATAAAGAGAATTTTGTTGCACCTGATAGCTTTCGTAGCTTTGGTGCCTTGTGTGCTGATGTTCAATTCCAGCGAAGAAATCTGGGTGAATCTTCTTGGTTTCATCTATGTTTGCTATCTTATCATTCTCTGCAATGAGTGTGAGGCTGTCCGCAAGTTCATACGGCGGTATTATCATGAGATTCTGAGAATTGAGAGAGGATTGTAGTTTCTTTGGTAATTGTGGCATTTCCGTCGCAATTATCGCTCACTTCAAACCAATTAAAATGAACGATATGGATAAGTTAAAGAAATTGCAGATGGTAGCCAAGTTCTTGCGCAAGCATCACGGCTACAAAGGTAACAAGGAGTCCGATTTCACGAATCGTTTCGACTTCAAGTTTGACAAAAGCAGCCCGTGTATTGACATCTTCAATGCAGAGAAGGGAGCGAATCTTTTCCTGTGGGAAGACATTATCTCGCTGGCTCATGGTATGCACCTCGACCATTACATCACGTACGACATGTACGATTTGAAAGAGGTGGTAGTCCGATTGTATTAGTCTCTCAGGCTCCTTGCATGGAGCCGCTAATTATTCACCAAAAAAAGTACGATATGAAACAGAGAAAGATTATGAGAACGACGGCGATCTTCCGCTGCATCGTTACGCTCAAGAGTGGAGCGCGTAAAATCATCCGAATGACCATCGACAAAGTGGCCAAGTTTGTCTATCTTTTCCGCTCTCAGCAGAAGAATCCGTTTAGCAACGAGAGTTATCTCTTCGGTCTGTGTGAAGATGAATACCTTCTGATGGCATCCGTCGAAGGTGCCAAGTTCATCAATGAGCGCACGGGAGAGGAATTATTGAGTCTGTAGCCTCTTTTGCAGCCGACCTGGCTGCGCTAATCAAACCGATTGAATTATGACAGACAGAAAATTTGAGCATCTTATCGAAGTGGTTGAATACTATTCGTGGATGCATTATGACAAGGGCGCGAATGCCGTGCTCAGCGATGAACAACGCAGGCAGCTGACAGAGGTACGCGACAAATTGAAGGATTATTCCGATGCTGGCGAGTACATTGCAGACCTTTGGCTTGAGTGTGCCAATGAGCTGCTGAATTAGTCTCTTTCGGGCATTGTGCCCGAACTATTAACCAAAATTTCATAAGTATGTTACAATCAGAATTTTATGACCGGACAAAAGTAACTCTGACGGGCGAAGAGTACGCCAGAGTTGAAGAGATCTACAACAGGACAAAGGTGGAAAAGGACGAATTCTGTAAGCTTTGGCTTCAAATCCGTGACAACAAAATCCTCGATGAACTGTTGGACCACACTCTGAAAATGGAAAATCTGCTGGATAAGGCAGAGAGTTCCATTTCCAATCTTAAGAAGGAATTGGATAAAGAGCGCGAGAGATCTGAGCAACGCATGAAGGATTTTGCCCGTAAGGTTGTAGAGAGCTTTGGCGATGACAAAGCCATCTATGACGCGGTAGAGGAAGAGTTTACTCTTGATTTCATCATCAAAGTGAAATTGGAGAATGATTTCGACCTCGAGAAGCATGAGCGCGAACATCTTCTTAAGAAGTTGTAAGTCTTTTGGGGCCGAACGGCTCCGCTATTCACCAAAACATCTTGAATATGGAAAGAAGAACTATTAAGGTAGAAGTGGAGATTGAGTACGAGTACGATCCCAATCATCCGACACAGAAGGGCATGGGTGTTGAATTTGCCGATGCCTGCGCGAAAGATTTGGCCATTCAGCCAAACGGAAACTCTATCGTTGACGGTGTGCGTCTGATTCATGTCTGCAATCGCGAGGAAAATGCCTGGTGGCTGATAAAGAGAGAAGACGATGGCAAAGAAAAAGGTTAAATGGCTCACCTTTACTGACAATCCTCAGTGGGGCCGGTTCCTTATCGGCGAGAGCGACACGAAGCGAGAGGCCATCGACAAAGGCAATCATGCTGGCAAAGGCAAGTTCGTCGTTGAGCCACGAAGAGTATGGAAGTAGTCTACAGCGGTTCTTGCATGAGCCGCACTATTCACCAATATTTTAGAGTATGTATTATCAAGTTCACATTCTGATTCAGGAAGAGGATAAGATCTATCGTCACATTCCTCTCTATTTCTGTACCACACAAGACAGAGAAAAGGCAATTGACAGTTTCAAGGCCGTTTGTGCTCAGGTATTTGAATTTGAGAAAGACGTTGATGTTCGCGGTCCATACAAGCGAGATAGCACAGGAACTATTATGAGTGCCTGCGGAAACGTGACATCAAGTTTCAATCACAAAGGAAAATATCTCGTTGAGCTGACTGAGTGGGATTTCAAACCTACGAACGCAAGCATCATTTAGTCTCTTGCATCCTTCGGGATGCGCCACAAACCAATTAAACAGAAAGAATTATGGAAAAACTGACAGTATGGGTCTACCGTGACAGTCTCGGAGATTGCACTGGTAGAGGTGTTTCATCAAGGCACAACACAATGACACTTTTCAGTAATTGCACGAAGGAACAGGCTTTGCAGTATTGCAATGAGAACGGAATCAATGTCGATTCTGCCCTCTATTTGAATATGCGCGAGCTTTGGGGCGAAGACCATCCGTTTGCAGAGCCGTTGATTAAGCCAAGCAATAAGGTTGGCCCGATGTTTGACGGCAACTTCGTTTATACGAGCGATAGCCGACTCTACAGATTTGGCGGCAAATATCATCTTCCCATTCCCGTGCATGACAGATTTGAAACCCAGGAAGAGTACGATTCTCTTTCGAGGTAGTCTCTCGCTCCTTCGGGAGCACCATTAACCAAAAGAATAGGATTATGAGAACTTATGTTTCAGCATCAGACAGTTTTTTGTCTGGTTGGGGCGATGCCACAGGCAAAACCTCAAAGTTTGTTGTTGTCTGCGATACGCAAGAAGAAGTATTGAAGACAAAGAAGTGGATGGAGAGCCAAGGTTGCTTTCATCATATCCAAACGCACGATTCCAAGCCTTATTTCCCTCCTGGCAATTATCATGTATCGATTAAGGATTATGACGAATGCGGTGCCATTCATCGCATGTGATTCCGAGTGCAGTCTTTTGTCCCGTCTTGCATGATGGGACACTATTAACCAATTCTACAGATTATGATGAAGATTCTATCAAAAGACAATTTCAGCTTCTTTGAAATCAAGGAAGACTGTAGGGAGAAATTCATTGAGGTACGGTGGACCGACCTCTCTGACTTCCACAAGAATGCTCTGATTTGGATCGGCGATGCCATACGTGGCCCGAAGTCGCAGCATTTCTGGTGTAACGGCTGCTACTGTTGGTATGTTGACGAGAAGCAGAGCCATGAGCAGGGTGTATGGATGACACAGAACGGCATAGCCATGTTCGAGGACATCACCGAGAGAAAGCTCTATCGCATCGAGTTCGTTTAGTCTCTGAGGGAGGGGGCAGATTGTACCCCTCTTGCACATTTAACTCCTAATTTTTAAGAATATGGAACAAACATCAGTTAAAACAGATGCTCAGCGCATCAATCAGATTACAGGCCGACCTATGGCCGAGTGTGAACGTCAGGCTCAGCAGATTGCAGAGTGCATTCATGAAATGTCCTCTCGTGTCGTTGAGTTCTACTACATGAAGAAGGATGGAACGAAGCGCCAGGCTTTCGGCACATTGCAGCCGGAGGTTATTGTGCCTCTTATCAGCAATGCGCCCGAGCGTAAGCCGAATCCTGACCTCGTGACGTACTACGACACCGAGGCACAGGGTTTCCGTTCATTCAAGAAGGTCAATTTCGTGGAATACGTTAAAGTTCCTGCAGCATGAGCGGATTTGTAAAAAACGCTTGGGCTTTCTTCTTTATGATGCTCCTATTCGGTGTTTACACCATTCCCATCATCATTGCCATTTGGATTGCTGCATTGCTCATAAGGCGATACAGGCCCAAATGGCTTGAACGTAATTAGTCTTTAGCCGTGCAAAGGACACGGCACACATAAACCCCTAAAAGATAGAGTTATGATTACAGCAGAACAGGCAAAAGCCTACACAAAGAAATTCGAGCCGAGCGAAACGGCAAAGAAAGAGGTTCTCGATGTTCTTGAGAAACAGATCAAGAATGGAGAGCGACACCCAACGGCTTACACGACGAGATTCAACAGAGCCTACGCAGAAGACCTGGCAGAATATTGTCGTAGTCTTGGCTACACGAACGCAAGAATTGTCGACATCTACAACAGACGAACTGGAGAGCGTGGCGGCAATTATTTGCAGATAGACCTATAAGGAATGTCTCTTTCTTCCCTTGCATGGGAAGAGCTATTAACCAACATCGAAGAAATATGAACAAGTTAGAAGTGTTTTCGTTTTCAGATTACATTTCCGTCCGCTATCTCGCTCATGGCGTGAAGGATGGGAATAGTAGAAGCATCTGCAGAGCTGCGGAAATGATGTCTAATCTTGTTTCGGTAGTAGCCGACGAGAAAAGTGTAATCATTCCAATGCCTGGCAGAAACGGAGTGGCAACCTACACAAAGGCTCTTGCTGAGAAAATATCGGAGATTACGATGGTGCGCTGCCTTGACTGTCTCAGATCCAAGCCGCACATTTCTCAGTATGTCAGGAAAATCAAGTACGGAGTCGAAGGAATGAGTCTGCTTGATTTCTCTGTAGAAGACATTCCAGATGATGTGGTGCCGATTCTGATTGACAATGTGCTCGACACTGGCACAACGGCCATGTCTGCAGTACGCGCACTTAATCGCCCAGCCATTCTTGTTGTTCTTGGCAACACCAACAACTACAGGCTCTACGATTACAAAATCAATGTGTTTGCACGTAGCCTTGCCCTTCTTAATTGAAGGGTACTATTAACCACAAATTTATAAGAATATGACTAAGCAATTATTGGATTACTGCTGGAAGTATAAGCTTATTTCCGGCACAACAACGACAAACGGGAAATCCGTAGAAGTATTGGACCAAGGTCTGTACAGTCGCAGAGAGGACACTCCAACGTTTTTCAATGCGAAACTGACAATAAATGGTACGCTTTGGGTCGGAAATGTCATGACACTTGAAAAGGCATCTGATTGGTATCGCTATTCGTACGACAACAAGAAGACTTTTGCAAATGTCGTTCTTATCGTATGCTTTACCGTTGACACGGCACCTCTCAACTTCAACGGAGAGAGTGTTGATGTCATGCAGACGACGATTCCTGAAAATGTCATTCGGAACTATAATATCCTCATGAGTGCTGGCGGTGAGATGGTTTGCCATTATCACATTATGCAGTACACAACTTATTTGCAACGTAATGCATGGATGGCAGCTTGTGAAACGGAACACCTTGAAGAAAGTGTTGAGAGAATGAAAGACTACAACGGCACATTCCATTCCTTCGATAATGTGGCTCTCGCTGCATTGTTCAGAGGATTCGGTTTTGGTGTGAATGATGAAGTCATGGAGAAACTGATAAAGTCTCTTCCAATTCAGGCCCTCGACCATCATAGGGATGATTTGTTTCAGGTTGAAGCTATGGTTTTCGGACAGGCTGGCTTGCTTGAATTAGATTCCATTCCGGAGAAATATCAGCACACAGCCCTGTATGAAGGCTACTTTGCCAAGCTCAGAAACGAGTATCTGTATCTCGCTCATAAGTTCAGCATGAGGAATGTGTGCACTTACAAGGATTGGAAGGGCTACGGCATTGCTGACAAGAATGCTCCGCACGTCATGCTTTCCATTCTTGCGAATTGGATCTATGTAAACGGTGTGATGCTCAACGATCGGATAAATGAAATCGAGCCGTCAGAGACAGAAGAATTCTTCCATGCACATTGCACTCCTTATTGGGAGCGACACTGGCAGTTTGGTGCCGAAACACGATTCATGGAAAAACGGCTGACTCCTGACCGCATCAGACATCTTGTTTCCGAGGTTGTCGTTCCGTTCCTGTTCTTTATCGGCAGATATATGAACAAGGAAGAATTATGTGACAAGGCCTTCGATGCCATCGAACAGATAAAAGCATTCAAGAATGCCGATGTCAAGGAATTCATGAAGATTGGTATTGTTCCTAAGATGGCTGGCGAATCTTGTGCGTTGACCGCCATCAGACGGAAGTACTGCAAAGCAAAGGATTGTCTTCGCTGCCGCTTCGGTTACGAGTTCATCAAGAAACATTAGTCTCTCGGCCTGTCTCGCATGACGGGCCACTATTCACCAAAACTTATTGAATATGAAGATTTTATACAGAAGTCGTGAGATGAAAGTCGTAAAGTCTCAGTACGTAAACAATGATGCTTTGTACGTTGGTCTTCTTGATGAAGACGGAGATCTTTACGGAGATGTGACAGTAAACCTTCCCAATAGCGGGACTCTGCCAAGTGACTGTGCGTTTGTTGATTCCAACAATATGCCAAATATCACGAGATCCCTGATGGAGTTTGGTATAGCACAACCTACTGGCCAGTCCGCACGGAGTGGTTTCTGTCTGTACAATGTATTTCGGTTTGACCTGACAAAGATTGAGCCAATGTAGTTTAGTCGGTTAGGGTAGGGAGGTTTGTTACCTTCCTGCTTTTCTATTATTCACCAAAACTTTTAGAATATGGAAATCAGTATCGAAAAGATTGTCAGCAACAAAGAGTTGACACGTATGGCTGCAAAGCACCTGGAGTACTCACTCAAAGATGTCAATTTCTACGAAGAGTTGACGGAAGAGGAAAGACAGATTATCAGTCCTAACGATTTCAGACTCATCAAGGGCCTGACTCGTGAAGAGAAGTACGAGAAGATGAAAAAGGACAATCCGAACTGTCTGATTATCATGCGCTGTGGCGATATGCATGAGCTGAGGGGAGAGGATGCGAAGTTTGCTTCACACGTTCTCGGCATCGTTCTGTCGCGCCACACGTATAGCGGCCAGCTCTATGCAGCTTTTCCACACACCTCTCTCGACACCTATCTGCCGAAGCTCGTTCGTGCGGGAAAGAAAGTTGCAATGTTTGATTTGTTCGCTTAGTCTCGCGGGGTCTGTATGCCGAATAGCATCCAGTACCCGCATTAACCAATTAAAACAAAAGAATTATGAGCGATTTCCTACCAATCAGTTGTTGGGCACGGGAAGATATTCCATCCAACAAAATTATCGAAGCAAGTCCTGAATGGCTTTCGAATGCCGAGTTGCTTTCAATCATCATTGGCACAGGCACGGACAAAGAATCATCAGTTGAGCTTTCACGGCGCATACTGAATGCCTGCAACAATGATTTGACACTTCTGTCAAAGAAGACTGCAAACTCGCTCACCCACATTCGTGGAATCGGAAAGCAGAAGGCAGCCAGGATCATGGCAGCAATGGAGTTAGGCCGTCGGAGAATGGCCGAAAAACCGGAAGAGCGTCCCGATTTAGGAACGGCTACACGAATCTACAGACAGATGCATCCTATTATGTGCGACCTTGACGTAGAAGAGTTCTGGGCATTGTATATGAATCAGCATTATAAACTGATCAAGAAGGTGCGCGTATCACACGGTGGCATAACTGAATGTCCCGTTGATGTCAGAATCATCATGCGTGATGCTGTATTATCGAATGCAACGATTCTTGCCGTTTGCCACAATCATCCTTCCGGAAGCCTGACACCAAGCCGTGCCGACGAAGAGCTGACCAAAAGCATTCAAAAGGCTTGCGAAGTCATGCGCATTCATTTCATGGACCACGTTATCATCACAGATGGCCAGTACTACAGTTTCCATGAACTTGGAAAGATTTAGTCTCTATGGTTGTGAAGTCATTTTCACAACCAACATTATTAACTAATTTATAATGAATATGAATAAAATTCCAGCACTTATCAATGAGAAAGACGTGACCACCGATTGGATGGAATCTGTCTTTGACTCTGATGATTTTCTGAGAGATACAAGGCTTGTGATCGGAATGATCAACCATTGTGTCGTTCAGGCCACATGGAACGACAACACGATTACCTGGCATATCTCGAAAGATCTCGGGCGTGGCGCTCCTGTCACGGCCTATATCATTCTTGAGCAAAGGCTTCTCGCATGGGAATCAATCGAACAGAACATATATTCTGAGATTGAGCATGGCGAGATTGGCCTGTACGAGATTATCCAACGTTTCTACTTTAAAGATGAAGAGTCATGATGTACACTGGCAAAGAGGCACAGGAACTTGTTGGTCAGATATTAAACTCTGTCAATAAAGAAGGGCATTATCCTCTCCACGAAGGAGATTGTGGATATTACAAAAACGCAGATGGCATCTACACCGCTTGGGACAATATAACAGGCGACTGCTGGGTTGAAGATTTTAAGTCGGAGAAAGATGCCAAAAAATGGTGTGAAGACGGAACAATAGTCTCAGGGAGCTAACTCGCTCCCGCTAATAACCAATCCAAAAGAATTATGAATATAAATGATTTGAAACTCATGGAGCAGCATTGCATCGACTTGCTCGTTGCATCGCTGCAGAACTTCGTGCTTGAACACGGAGAGGAAATGTGCGACTACTATCGCGACGAGCACGGTATTGACGAAGAGAATGTTGTCAAAGTCTTGGATCTCGCTTGCGAGGGTTGTCATTTCGCAGTACCCATCAAGTACAGAGCTGAGGATGAAGACGACTACGAGCATCATGCATTTTGGACTCTGTATGTCGTTAGTGACGAGAATGACGGGTTAGATCTGAAATATTATCAGTTCTATAACACGGGCCTGACTTTCAGTGATGAAGACTCTGAGCCTGACCATGATTATGCCAGGAGTCTTTCACTCGCAGAACTTGAGTTCATCTATAGCCACGTCATTGATGTGTATAAGTAAAGTCTTAACGTTTGTGAATGAAAGTTCACAAACACAACAACTTGTAAAGAATATTCTGATTTGCTTGATTTTTGTGTTCACTTGTGCCCTTTATTGTGCCCTTGATTTCTCGGAGCACTTGTATTTATAGTGGTTAGGTTGTGCCCTTTGCTGTGCCCTTCGCGCTCATAAATAACAGATTGATTTTCTATATTTGTAACGATTATGTAATCAAAAATACATTATTTAGAATTTATCTAAATAAAAATCGCCGTTTTTAAGGGTTTTTGTGGCGAATGGCACAGTAAAGGGCACAACAAACTATTTGTGTATCAGCGTGTTACGTATATTTAGGGCACAGTAAAGGGCACAATCGCGCGTATATATAATAATGTACATGCGCGTCTATAGTTAATTATAATAATAATATATTTATATAAATAATATATATCTTGTGCGAAATCAGATCGAAGTCTCTGGCTGTTAAAAGTTCCAAATACAGTCCAAATTATAAACCAAATTATTAATTTTGCATTATGATAGAATTAAGAGGTCTCACTTATGAGCAAAACAAGAAGTTTCAGTTCGCTATTGAAAGCGGCTACTTCGGTACATGGGAGCTGGATCCTCGAAAGTGGAAGCATACTTTCGTAGGAGCTTTCCTTTGGAAATATCCCACAAGGGTTAAGGTCCTTAATGTCCTGAAAGAAATTATCGGTAGAAACCCTGAGTGGGAAGATTTGAACGACGAAACCCTGCGCGACCTCGTAGATGATTTGTCTGAGGGAAATCTTGCACCTTCATCTATAAGAACAATGTGTGCAGAGCTGAAATCAGTACTTAATCAGAATGTCCGTCATGTTCCTTCGTCTGATTTCGCTCGTATTCTTTCTGTCAAGGGCACGGCTACACAGTCTGCTTATCTCACCAACAGCGAAATGGAGCTGATGATTTCCTATGAGCCGCGAACGGACGTAGAGCATTTCGTACACCGCAATTTCTGTGTGGGTATGCTTACAGGAGCGCGTCGTGTCGATACTGACAGACTCACCATCAGCAACTGTGACATTGAGACAAACATGCTCTCTTATATGCCGCAGAAGACACCAGGCATCATAGTAAGGGTGCCAGTAGATGAACGTCACGGCTTGCGCAGATTTCTGGCAGATGTAAACCTTGATCCGTGTTGCGATGATACGTACAACGAAACACTAAGAAGGATCTGCTGTACGTTAGGCATCAACACGGTATGCACCGTTGTAAAGGCAGGAAAGAACATCACGGCACCGAAATGGCAGCTCGTCAGTTCACACACGGCACGCAGAACGTTTGCCACGAATCTCTATCTTGCTGGCGTATCTCTCGAAGATATTGCAATGATGATGGGACACGGCAAGAATATTGAGACTACGAAGCGTTACATCTGTGCAGAGCGCACATTGAATCCTAACGTTATGTCTTACTTTCAGCCTCAGTCTTTAGGGTAGCTTCGCTGCCCGCAAAGAAACCAACCACACGCTTAACGGCATTGTCAATCTTCCTTTGGTCGGTGGCCATGTAACGAGAAGTCACGTTCTTAGCCCATGAGTGGCCGAGGCACATGCCGATGGTACGCTCAGAAATGTCGAGGTCATTGGCAGCTATTGAGCCGAACGAATATCTGGCCGAGTAAAGGGTAATGTCAGGGCAAATGGGTTTGTATTCCATTTTTCTGAGTTTGCCTACTTTGTCTTTGACCTTCATCGATGGTCCGACTTTCTGCAGAGCATCATTGCAGGCTCTTGCAAATGAACGGTACGAGTTCCTGCAGTCCATGAAGCCAGTTAGCCAACCCTCAGACGAAGGGTATCTGTCAATGATGGCTTTCGCCTCCGGCAATATCGGCAGCGTGATTGTCCTTATCTTCGATGAGCCTTGCTTATTGGTCTTCTTTCTCACGAAAGACAGATGCCCGTCCTTTATTGAGTCCGCTTTCAGACTCAGGAGGTCTATCGGATTGATCCCAGCAAGGTAAAAACTTAGAAAGAAGAAATCCACGTATGGTTTCTGCCACGATTCGCATGGATAGTCTCTCAGTCGTCTCAGGTCCTCAACAGAGATATTATTTGGAACTGTCTCTTCTTCTATGATGTGATAGTCAAGAAAAGGATAGTTCTTGGTATATCCCCGTTTTCTGGCCCAATTGAAGACGGCACGGATATTACGCAGCTCTTTGCCTACACCGTTGATGCTCATTCCTTCATCAATGTAGTGTGAGCGAAACAAATCAAGCCATTCCTTTTCAATCGAAAGACTGGATTTTCGATCGAAAGCATCTACCTTACGGGCTGTCAGCTCATAGATGGAGCGCGTCTGTTCCTTTTTTGTGGCGGCAAACTCCCTGATGTAATGGGATAGGGTAGAGGTATTCAACTTTGGTACCACACCGAACACGTTTTCCTGGATATTCTGCTTGAGTTTTCTATTGTCTTGTTGAGACAGTTCACTTTGCAGACATAGTATTTCCGTATCGGCAATATATTTGCCGAGCAACGTAGTCTTTGTCTTTCCCGCTTTGTCAGACTTGGGAAAGGCCATGCCAACCAACTTATCGGTTGTAGAGAGGCCGGTATTCACAAAGAAACGGCCTTTATTATTCTTTACTACGATGTACACCGGATAGGTGCCGTCTGCATTTGCTCTCGTTGTGTCAACGTAAGGATGAATTCTCATATCGAGTTGAATTTTGATGTTAATAATTTCTTTGCTGACCATACCAATGGCGGGTGCTGTGCGATTTGCTGACTATTCCAGCCATCGATAACCCTTAAAAACGGCAATTTTCAACTCAGATCTGTGTAAATATAAACCTGTTCTCAGGCTTGTGTTTTCCGTAACTTGCTGATTCTCAGTGAAGAGCGGAATACGGGAATCGAACCCGCCTCCCAGGCTTGGGAAGCCCGTGCACTACCGATGTGCTAATTCCGCCGATCCTGAATTCCAATCTTTTAGGAGCCGATACCCGGACTCGAACCGGGGACCTACGCATTACGAATGCGTTGCTCTACCAACTGAGCCATATCGGCAAACCCTTTTACCTTATTGTACACCCGCAGGGGCTCGAACCCTGGACACCCTGATTAAGAGTCAGGTGCTCTACCAACTGAGCTACGGGTGCTAATATTCAACGTAAAACAATCTTTTCAAAAAGAAAGGAGGACCGCTTCCTCCTTGTTTTGTACACCCGCAGGGGCTCGAACCCTGGACACCCTGATTAAGAGTCAGGTGCTCTACCAACTGAGCTACGGGTGCATCCTTTTTTTCTAAGCGGGTGCAAAGGTAGTTACTTTTTTCGAACTGACCAAACTTTTTGCCGAATATTTTCTAAAAAACTTCTTATTTATCATAATGCCGATTCTCGTAAAATTCGGTATCTGTGTAATTTGTACAGTTTGTGTTACCTAAAATATGTCACGTTCTTCTAAAACTCTGAATTTCTCACGCTTATGCCTGAGATCTTCCAAATTCAGCAGAAATGACGCAGTATCCGGCACATTCGCTTTACATTTCGCCAATGTTTTACCTATAGGACTGATTATAGCGCTGCATCCGCGGTAATGATTGTAGCTGTCGTTTCCTACGCGATTACATCCAATCAGATACGCCTGATTCTCGATGGCCCTTGCACGCGTCAGGATCTGCCACGCATTCTGGCGGCTTTCCGGCCAGCTAGCCACACAGACAATCGCATCATACGGAAAATCACCGCTATAACGGCTCCATACCGGGAAACGCAGATCATAACACGTTAACAGCAGAAGCCTGAAACCTTCGTATTCCACCACTGTATGACTATCCCCTGCGGTATAATATTGATCCTCGTGACCATACGAGAAAAGATGGTGTTTATCATAATGTTCAATGATCCCTTTCCGGCCATTAATAAAATAATGTCTGTTTCTGTATTTACCGTCTACGTGGATGGCTAGACTGCCACAAATGGCACAATCAAATATATTTGCCTTAGATTTCATCCATTCCAACGCCATTGACGACGCTTCTTCCTCAGCAATTCCGAACGGTTCTGTAGCAAAGCCTGTGCTCCACATTTCTGGCAATACATAGAGGTCTGATCCTGGCTCTTGCGCTATCAGTTGCTCTACCATCAGGATGTTCACCTCTGGACTTCCCCACTCGATATCTGTCTGTAAAATTGTAACTTTCATCCTTACCTATTTAATATAAAATTCCTTTGTCAATTCGCGATACCAAGCGCTTCTTACTCTTGGTTTGTCTTCTATTAATACTTCTTTTTTAATTAATTTATAACTAGGATGTTTCATCAATTCTATCAAGTATCGCTTAATCGGTTTTCCTTCGATTGTCCTAACCCCATACACCCTTGTCAGGAAGAATCCCGACAAATGTGCCTCGCCCTCCAATTGTTGGAAGAAATCATTGGGAATAATCAACGAGAAAATCCCTTCCTCACACAACAATCGCCAGGCGGCTGCCATCAATTGCCTATAGCTAAGCGACAGCGTATGACGCGCTTGTGTACGCTGGTTGTCGGGGCAAATCAGGGCATTATTGAAAAACGGAGGATTACACACGATGGAATTGAACTTTTCCGTCGGTTCAAACACGTTCACATCCGCCTGAAACACCTCAATTCTGTCTGCAAACGGCGAAGCATTCACATTATCTACGGCCTGCAAAACCGCCATTTCATCGATGTCAATAGCCGTTATCCGTGCTTCCGGATACCGCTGCGCCATCATCATGGCTATCAGCCCAGTTCCCGTGCCAATATCTAATATTCGACCATCTGCCTTTACCAACTCCGCCCAAGCACCAAGAAGCGTCCCGTCGGTACCCACCTTCATCGCACAGCGATCCTGCTGTACCACAAACTGCTTGAATGTAAAGCTATCGCCTCCCATACTTAATAGAGCCGGAACATTCTCTCCATAGGCTGCCATTTCTCATCACTGCGTGCTTCTGCTGAGCAACCCTGGAACTTCGATACAAAAGCCTCCCACTCAGCTTGTCGCGGCAACGTGGCCAGACGGGCCATAGCCTCCTTCCATTCGAAGTCAGCCGGGGCATCAACAATCATTACCAGTTTGCTGCCCAATATGTAGATTTCCATTTCCAGAATACCCACTTCCCTGATGCCGTCACGCACCTCCTTCCAACTGTATTCTTCTGAATGCCACTTCCGGTATTGAGCCACCAATTCGGGATCATCACTGATTTCTAGGAACTGCACATACCGTTTCAACTTTCCTCCAGATAACTTCTGAACATATCCTTCCATACTCAAAATCCTTTTATAAAAGATGGTACAAAGATAGTATATTTCCGCGAATTTACCAAATTCCCCGATGTGTTTTTTTGCAAAATGTCTTGATTTTTGTTAGGAAAGAGGGGGAAAACGATAATAATTTGTTAATTATTAAAGATGTATGCGGCTTTCTGAATAAAATTTAGTACCTTTGCAGCCAAATTTGCGAAAAAGTAGAAGAAAAGAATGAAGAATCAGAAAAATACAGCATTTCAGATGATTGCTGACATAGAGGGAGACTACAACGACATGATGCACGGTGACACGCCTGAGGTGGTGCCTGTGCTCCCCGTCCGCAATCTCGTATTGTTTCCAGGGGTGGTATCACCCATATTGATTGGCCGCGATTCGAGCAAGATGCTGATCGCGCAGGCCGAGAAGAAGCACTTTACCATCGGAGTGGTGACCCAGCGTGATCCCGAGGTTGAAATCCCCGTGCAGGCCGACCTGTATGAGACGGGCGTCTATGCCAAGGTGGTGAAACTGCTGACGTTGCCCAATGGTAACATCACTGCCATCGTTCAGGCACAGGGACGCATGCAGATAGAGAAACAGATCAAGTCGACTCCCTATCTGGAGTTTTTCGTCAGTCCTCTAGAGGATATCCAACCCGAGAAGAACGACCGGGAGTTCAAGACCGCCTGCAGCGACCTGCGTGAACAGGTAGAACGCTATATCGATGTGAGTGAAGACATCCCCGACGAAGCCCACTTTGCCGTAAAGAACATTACCAACGACATTCTGGCCATGAACTTCATCTGCTCGAACATGCCCTTCACCGTGAAAGAGAAGATGAAGCTGCTGGAGAAGGAACATGTGAAGGAGCGCCTCTTCAATCTGATGAAGATCGTGAACCGCGAGATCAACCTCCAGAACCTGAAGGCCGACATCCGCAACAAGACCCGCGAGGACATCGACGAGCAGCAACGCAACTACTTCCTGCAGCAGCAGATCAAGAACATGCAGGCCGAGATCGGCAATGGAGACTCGCTGGAAAAGCAGGAACTGATGAGGAAGGCCGACCTGAAGCGCTGGCCTATCGAGATCGAGCGCATCTTCTATAAGGAGGCTGATAGATTGGACTACCTGAACCCGCAGAGTCCCGACTTCAACGTACAGTTGAACTATCTGCAGACGTTGGTGAACCTGCCTTGGAACGAATATACCGAAGATGACCTTGATCTGAAGCGTGCGCAGAAAATCTTGGATAAGGACCACTATGGCATGGAGAAGGTGAAGGAGCGTATCCTGGAGCACATGGCAGTGCTGGCCCTGAGGGGCGACCTGAAGAGTCCGATCATCTGTCTCTACGGTCCTCCGGGCGTGGGAAAAACTTCCTTGGGCAAGTCGATTGCAGAGGCCATGCGCCGCAAGTACGTCCGTATGTCGCTGGGCGGTCTGCACGACGAGGCGGAGATCCGCGGTCACCGTCGTACCTATATCGGTGCGATGCCCGGACGTATCATCAAGTCGATCCAGAAGGCAGGTTCCAGCAATCCCGTGTTCATCCTTGACGAAATAGATAAGGTGACACAGATGACCCACAACGGCGACCCTGCCTCCGCCCTTCTCGAAGTGCTCGACCCCGAGCAGAACAACGCCTTCCACGATAATTACCTCGATGTGGACTATGATCTCTCTAAGGTGCTCTTCATTGCTACGGCGAATAACCTCTCGACCATTCCCCGTCCCCTACTCGACCGTATGGAAGTGATCGAGGTGAGCGGCTATATCACAGAGGAGAAAATCAAGATAGCCAAGCGCCACCTGATTCCACGCGAACTGGAGAATACAGGTCAGAACGTGAAGGGCATGAAATCGAGCTTCAACAAGGCCGCCATCGAGATGATTATTGAAAGGTACACCCGTGAGAGCGGCGTACGCCAGCTGGAGAAGCAGATCAACAAGGCCCTCCGCAAGATAGCCTACAAGCGTCAGGTGGAGGAGAATGCCGACTATAAGAAGATCACCCCCACGGAGATTGAGGACCTGCTGGGCAAGCCGCCCTTCTATCGCGACATCTATCAAGGCAACGACTATGCCGGTGTGGTGACGGGCCTAGCCTGGACAAGCGTGGGTGGAGAGATACTGTTTATCGAGACCTCACTATCGAAGGGCAAGGGCAACAAACTCACGTTGACGGGTAATCTGGGTGACGTGATGAAGGAGTCGGCCATCCTGGCGCTCGAATATGTGAAGGCCCACGCTGAGACGCTGAACATTGACTACCGTATCTTCGACAATTGGAATATCCATATCCATGTGCCTGAGGGCGCCACACCGAAAGACGGTCCCTCGGCAGGTATCACCATTGCCACCTCGATCGCCTCTGCCCTCACCCAGCGCAAGGTTCGCAGGAACACGGCCATGACGGGCGAAATCACACTGAGGGGAAAGGTGCTACCCGTGGGCGGTATCAAGGAGAAGATTCTTGCTGCCAAGCGTGCGGGTATTACTGATATCGTGATGTGCCGCGAGAACGAGAAGGACATCCTCGAGATACCCGATATGTATCTGAAGGGTGTGACCTTCCACTATGTGGAGAACGTTCAGGATGTGTGGAACTTCGCACTGACGAAAGAAGTAGTAGAAAAGCCCTTGGACTTCACGATTCCAGAAGAAGAGAAGAAATGACGTTTGAAGTACAACATAGCGACCAGGCAAGTGACGCGAGAGCAGGAGTGATCACCACCGATCACGGGCAGATACAGACACCGATCTTCATGCCTGTGGGTACGGTGGGCAGCGTAAAAGCTGTACACTTCTCCGAACTACGAGAACAGGTGAAGGCACAGATCATCCTGGGCAACACCTATCACCTCTACCTGCGTCCGGGACTTGATATCCTGCGGAAAGCGGGCGGTCTGCACAAGTTCAACACCTGGGACAGACCGATACTGACAGACTCAGGCGGTTTTCAAGTCTTCTCGCTCACCAGCATCCGCAAACTCACCGAGGAAGGTTGTGAGTTCCGCAGCCATATCGACGGCTCGAAGCATATCTTCACACCCGAGAACGTGATGGATACTGAACGTGTGATAGGTGCCGATATCATGATGGCGCTTGACGAGTGTCCTCCCGGACAGAGCGACTATCAGTATGCTGCGAAGAGTTTGAAACTTACGCAGGGGTGGTTAGAGCGCTGCGTGAAGCGATTCAACGAGACAGAACCGCTGTATGGCTATAACCAGACACTTTTCCCCATCGTGCAGGGATGTACCTTTAAGGACCTTCGTCAGGAGGCTGCCAAGCATGTCTGCGATGTGCTGAGCCGGCTGAACGACGGCGGTGGTGCTTCGATCGGTGGTCTGGCGGTAGGCGAGCCCACGGAAGTGATGTACGAGATGATCGAGGTAGTGAACGAAATCCTGCCGAAGGACCGTCCCCGCTATCTGATGGGTGTGGGAACGCCGCAGAATATCCTTGAGGCCATCGAGCGTGGCGTGGATATGTTCGACTGTGTGATGCCCACCCGTAACGGGCGTAATGCGATGCTCTTCACCTACGAGGGTACGATGAACATGCGCAACAAGAAATGGGAGGATGATTTCTCGCCCATCGATCCCGACGGCTGCGAGATAGACCGCATTCATTCGAAGGCCTACCTTCACCATCTGTTCAAGGCGCAGGAACTGCTGGCGATGCAGATAGCAAGCATCCATAACCTGACATTCTATCTACGGTTGGTGACCGATGCGCGCAACCACATCCTAAATGGCGACTTTGTATCGTGGAAACGCTCAGTGATTAATCAGTTAGGACAAAGGCGATGAATTTGAATTATACAGAACGGGATTTCAGTAAGATCAGGCTTCACCGAAAGCGTTATCGCAGACAAAGGGCGATAGGTCGCTTTTGGAATAAACTCTGTCACTGGCTCCGCTGGTTGCGTTATCTGAAATACCTGAACCCATTCCGCTATCTGAACAGGCTCGACCGATATATCATCAATAAGTTTATCGGTACCTATATCTATTCAATTGTCCTGATTATCAGTATCGCCATCGTGTTCGACGTAAATGAGAACTTGGCGAAATTCTCGACTTATGGTGCCCCGCTGAAAGCCATTGTGTTCGATTATTACGCCAATTTCGTACCTTATTTCTCGAACCTGTTCTCACCGTTGTTCGTGTTTATTGCTGTCATCTTCTTTACGTCGAAGCTGGCAGGCAATTCCGAAATCATCGCGATGCTGGCGGCGGGTGTGAGTTTCAAGCGCTTGCTGCGACCCTATATGATTTCCGCAGCGCTGATTGCTGCGCTGAACCTGGCTCTCGGTGCGTATGTCATTCCCCGAGGAACGGTTATCCGTCAGGACTTTGAAGCGAAATACAAGAATTCGAAGCGTACCACCTCGGCTGTCAACGTGCAATTGATGGTGGGACCAGGCATCATCGCCTATATGCAGCAGTATGACAACCGTTCGAAGACGGCCTACGGTTTCTCACTCGACAAGTTCGAGAATAAGAAGCTTGTGAGTCACATGACAGCCTCTACGCTGCGTTACGACTCCATCAGCGATACCCGTTATCACTGGAAGGCGCAGAACTGGAAAATCCGTACGCTTAAAGGCCTGAAGGAGGAAATCACCTCAGGCGCCACCCTCGACACGCTGATTATGATGGAGCCTATGGACCTGGTGTTCTCGCAAGGTCAGCAGGAGACGCTCACCTCCCCCGAGCTTAGGCAATATATCTCGAAGCAGATAGACAGAGGATCGGGAAATGTGGTGCAGTACGAAGTGGAATATCACAAACGTATCGCTACCTCGTTTGCCTCGTTCATCCTGACCATCATCGGCGTGAGCCTTTCCAGCAGGAAGCGTAAGGGCGGCATGGGACTCTATCTGGGTATCGGACTGGCGCTATCGTTCTCTTACATTCTGTTACAGACCATCAGTGCCACCTTCGCTATCAATGCGGACACACCGCCGATGCTGGCTGCGTGGATACCAAATATATTATATGTATTTATCGCGTACTTCTGTTACCGTCAAGCACCCAACTAAATGAGATTTGAAGAGACATACTTAGACGACAATATACTCGACGCATTGTATGACATGCACTTCGACGAGATGACCCCGATACAGGAACGCTGTATCCCGGAGATCCTCAACGGCTACGACCTGCTGGGTGTGGCCCAGACTGGTACAGGAAAGACGGCGGCATACCTGCTGCCTATCCTGTCGATGCTCGACGAGGGTGACTATCCCAAGGACGCCATCAACTGCGTGGTGATGTCACCTACCCGTGAACTGGCACAGCAGATCGATCAGGCGATGCAGGGATTCGGCTATTATCTCGACGGTGTATCGTCGGTAGCCGTGTATGGCGGCAACGATGGCGGACGCTATGAACAGGAACTTCGTGGCATGCGTCTGGGTGCCGATATACTCATCGCTACACCAGGCCGGTTGCTTAGCCATCTGAAGGTGGGCAACCTCGACCTTTCCCGTTGTTCGTTTTTCGTACTCGACGAGGCGGACCGCATGTTGGATATGGGATTCATCGACGACATCATGAAACTGGTGCAGCAGTTACCCAAGAACTGTCAACGCATCATGTTCTCTGCCACGATGCCACCGAAGATCCGTGAACTGGCTGTGACAATGCTCCACGACCCTGTGGAGGTGAAGATTGCCGTATCGAAACCTGCGGAGAAAATCCAGCAGTCGGCCTACGTCTGCTACGAGCCTCAGAAACTGAAGATCATCAACCATATCTTCAAGGCTGGCGATCTGCAGCGCGTCATCATTTTCTCGGGAAAGAAGGATAAGGTAAAGGAGATAGCCCGCAGTCTGAAGTCTATGCACATCAACTGCGGACAAATGCATAGCGACCTCTCACAGCAGGAGCGCGACGAGGTGATGTATCGTTTCAAGGCTGGACAGGTGGACGTACTCGTGGCGACGGATATAGTGGCGCGTGGTATCGACATCGATGATATCCTGACGGTGATCAACTACGATGTGCCCCATGATGCAGAGGACTACGTGCACCGTATCGGTCGTACGGCCCGTGCTGATCGTGATGGTGCGGCCATCACCTTCATCAGCGATACGGACATTTATAAGTTCCAGCAGATAGAGCATTTCCTCGGCAAGGAAGTCGAGAAACGACCATTGCCGGAGGGTATCGGTGAGGGCCCTGAATACACCAAGCGTGAGAAGAAGCGCAACAACACGCGCCGTCACGGGCGTTGGAACAGTAAGGGCAACGGCAGTAAGAATCAGAAAAAAAGACGGAGCAAGCCTCGTTCGTAACTGGGGCACCGTCGAAATTTAAAACATAGGAATATGAAAGTATTAAAGTTTGGCGGAACGTCCGTAGGTTCCGTAAAGAGCATTTTAAGCTTGAAGAAAATTGTGGAGGCAGAGGCTCGGACGCAACCTGTCGTAGTAGTGGTCAGC
>JAEEGH010000857.1_pt1 | contig 93568 bp, 76 predicted proteins | sample 9134181 | NCBI WGS metagenome assembly JAEEGH01 (sample SAMN16246544, study PRJNA631951) | gut metagenome | biome: gut microbiome; feature: rumen; material: DP-attached | host: Bos | place: Iran: Karaj | collected 2018-10 | reverse complement strand
GATGCCCGACTTCTATCCCGACAAGCCCGGCGCTCCCCGCCGCTTCCCGTACAAGACTTTCTACGACTTCGCACCACCTCAGAATCCTTTTTGATCATGAAAATGATGCACCTTGCCTGGATGGCAGTAGCCGCCGCACTGCTGGCCTGCGGCCCCAACGTCGACGACCCCAACGACAACCCCGTAGATCCGGGCGAAACCCCCGTGACCCCCGTAGATCCACCGGCACCGTCAAACGTTGTCGGCCCCCTCAGCGTAGAGGGAAGCTTTGCCGGGGAGATAGTCTCCGGCCTGCCCGCATGGGCGCAGGGCGACGCCATCAGCTGCTGGGGCGCAGGCGGGACCCACGCAAAACTGACGCTCAAGTCGGTGGCCGGAGGCAAGGCCACGTTCGAAGGCGAGGGCGATTCGCTGGGCCCGTATTATGCCGTGTACCCTTACAGGGAAAACAATGAATTGAAATCCGGTAAACTGCTCCTGGATGTTCCTTCGGAGCAGAAGATTGCCGGAGGGACTGTTGCGCCCGGAGCCATTGCCGCCGTTGCCGTTTCCGACGGCAAGAGCCTGTCTTTCAGGAACGTATGCGGACTGCTGAGGATCAATATCGATGTGGAGGGAGTTTCACGCATTCAGATCACCGGCCCCATGATGGCAGGCCGCGCCACGGTCGATCCCGCCACCGGCAAATGCGCTTCGGTTGACTCTCCGCACTCTGAAATCGACCTGCTGCCGGAAGGCGCTTCGTTCGCCCCGGGCACCTATTATGCAGCCGTGCTCCCTGTCGAGCGGTCGGCCCTGTCTTTCAATATTACCGGCTCTTCCGGAGTCAAGAAATGCACTTTCTCCATTGAAAGCGCCGATATTCCCGCAGGAGGTTGCTTCAGCGCGGGAGACGTAGGGAAACAGAATGTCTCGTGGGCTTACCGCATAGGAAGTTATGACGACCTGAAAGCCTGGGTGGCAGACAAGCCCAACTGGAATCCCGAAGGCGACGAGGTCGAACTCACCGCCGACATAGACATGAAAGACGAGCCCTGGACCCCGCTCACGGACAGCTATCCCGGCGTGTTCGACGGCAAAGGCCACTGCATCAGCCACATAAACATCCAGTCGTCGTCGCTTGCGCACACCGGATTCTTCGGAAAGGGGTACGCCAAGACGATTAAGAACCTCGTGCTCGGATCCGCCGACGGCAAGACCTACGACGGCACTTCGTGCATCAAGTGCGGATTCACGACCACCAGCGCCAGCTCCTACTGGTGCTACGCCGCACCCATTACCCAACCGGAGGCCGATGTCGAAAACGTCACCAACTTCATCCCGGTCACCGTAACTAAGGAGACCAACCGCAGCAGCCGCGCCGGCGGCATCGTTTCCTGGGTCACAGGAAAGGTTTCCATCACCGGCTGCAGGAATTACGGCGACGTGACCATCGAGGAACATGAAATCACAACCGGCAGTTCCTACAAATACGTTACGGCCGGAGGCATCATCGGAGGCCAGAATACAGAGAACTCCGATGTCACCGTCAAGGACTGCGTGAACTACGGCAAGGTGTCCGCCAGCAACCACAGCTGCTATGGCCTGGGCGGCATCGTGGGCCTGATTTACAGCACCGCAAAGCAGCTGACGATAGACAACTGCGCCAACGAGGGCGGCGTAGAGCTGCTGTATTCCGCAACGCAGAACGACATGTTCGCCGCGGGCGGCATAATAGGCAAGGTGGCCTGCAAGGCCGGCGCCACCGTACCCGTGATTCGCGGATGCACCAACAAGGGACACGTACGCAGCGAAGCGGTGCACCAGCACTACGTGGGTGGCATCGCCGGGCGCGCGGACGGCGTTTCGATTACCGGCTGCCGCAACGAGGGCAAGGTGGAAATCGACCACTCCGCCCACAACTCGACCCGCTTCCAGAACGTCGGCGGCATACTTGCAGCGGCGATGAGCGACGGCGGGGCCAACGAGATCAAGGACAATGTGAACACGGGCGAAGTAACCATGCTTGTTACCTCCTCGGGGCACAACAAGACGCCGTCGTCGTCGACCACCTTCTACGGGGTGAACGCCGGAGGCATACTCGGCATGGGAGGCGGAGTCACCGCGCTCAGCGGCAACCGCTGCGAGGGCAAAGTCTCCGCAACCAACGCCTTCTCCAACGGAACATATCCCGCCGTGGTGCACGCCGGCGGCATACTTGGCTACGATTACGGTGCGGTGGACGGATTCTCCGGGAACGAATTCACCGGGACCGTCGAGGCCGTCGCCACGGCATCAGGCGTCCCTTCCGAGGTTTACGCCGGAGGCATCGCGGGCAGGCTGCGCGCCGCATCGCTCACCGGCAGCAAGGGCGCTGGAACGGTCAGCGCTTCCGGGCCGGGCTCCGTCTATGCGGGCTCAGTCGCCGGGTACAACGGGGGCTCTGTCGGCTCCTGCACTTATGGCGGCACGGTCAACGGCGCCGCGGCGGACGGCGGCAATATCGTCGGCGGCGGGAATCCCGTCCAGGGCGGCGACACGCCGGGGCCGAGCGGCAAGTTCGGGGTGGACCGCACATCCATCGAGTTCGAGGGAACCGGATTCGCATCCGTTCCGCTGGTGATTTCCGCTGGCGACAAGAACGTGAGCATCTCGCTCAGCGGGCTGGAGTGGCTCAAGACGGACAACATCCCCGCCACGATTGCCGCCGGGCAGTCGCAGACCGTGTCTATCCTGCCGCGCACGGGCAACGTGGACCAGGTGCGGAACGGCACGCTTACCGTTACCGAGGCGGGCGGGAACAGCGTGTCCGTGGCCATCAGCCAGAATGACCTGTACGCCTCCGTCGACGGCTTCCCGGCACGTTGGGAAATCGAGAAGGGGGTTACGTACACCGAGGGCAACGCCGCCGGGCAGCGCTGGCTCAACGAGGGCGTGGCGGCTACGGTGGCCGCTTCCGATGCGCCTTCCAACGCTCCGGGAGTGGGATATATCTCCGCCGGCAGCACCGTCGGGCGCAACCTGGTGTATTCGGTGGCGCCTTCCGGCACGCAGAATATCAGCATAGGCAATCTGGGCGAGGGCGACTACATCCAGTTCAGCGTTCCCGTGGTGAGCCTGCCCGCAGGCACCGACGTGGACTTCATGGTCACCATCAACACGAACAACAACAAGACTCCCAAATACTGGCTGTTCGAGTACTGGGACGACGGCAAGTGGAACGCCCAGCCGCGGTACACGGCGAGCGAAGACGCTTCCGTGAAGTATTCCCTGGACGTATACGACTACGACAGCAAGAACCACCGGACGTACATCACCACTTTCCGGCTCTTGAAAGCTGTGTCGGGACAATTCGTGAAGATGCGCCTGCGCGCCGTGGGCAACATAAACTGCAACGGGGCCGCGCTGACTCCGACTCCCAATGCATACATGAATTTCCCTTGCACTACTTACCGCTCCTGTGAGATAGTGGCCTACCCGGGCGTGCCCGCCAAGGAGAGCAAGCCGGTGAAGATCCTGCAGCTGGGCAACAGCTTTACGTATTACCACGGCTCGGCCTTCAAACTGAAGCAGATATGCCGCGCCGAGGGTCACGCCACCGACGTGCGCATCAACGTGAAGGGCTCGCAGGAGTTCGCGGAGCACCTGGACGCTCTGCCCTTCTCACAGCGGCTGGTAGCCGAAGGCGGCTACGACGTGGCTATCCTCCAGGACGGCTCATACTATCATGCGGAGTACGCCCTGGGAAGCAAGGACGCGCTGCAGGACGTGACTCCGGAATACACTCCGGAGCAGATTCTCGACTATACCAAGCGGCTGTCGGCGGCGATAAAGGAGAAGTCGCCATCGGCACGCGTGGTGCTGGAGAGCGTGTGGTCGTATCCCTACAAGAGCACGGGGCGCTATCTGGGTTTCGGCAGCTTCGAGCAGTTCGACGCCATGCAGTGGGCGGGCTCGTGCGCCATAGCCGAGGCCGACCCGAACGTGGACCTGGTCTCGCCCATAGGCAAGGCTTTCGCCCTCGCCCGCAGCGCGGATTACGGGTTCACCGACAGCTATAACTGGTTGCTGTACACCGACAATTATCACCCGCACCGATACGGTTCCTATCTCAAGGCCTGTGTCAATTACCTTCTGATATTCGGCGAACCGTTCGGAGCCCATCCCGCCGACTGTGACGTGCCGCCCGCGGTGGCCGCCAAACTGAGGGAGGTCGCGATGAAAATAGTGCTGAATTAAGGACGCGCCTCAAGTATGTCGCCGTGGTCTTTGGCCACGGCTTCTTTCCATTTGTCGGTGTAGCCGGGCTGGGTAAGGCCCTCGGGGATGCCGGAGGAATACTTGGTGTGCAGGAACTCGCCGTCGGCGCTCTGGGCCTTCACGTTGCCGTCGATGAACTTGACGGTGAGCATCTGCTCCATATCGACCCAGCGGCCGAACTGCTCCTGGGCGGTCTGCACGGTGAACTTCGTGAGCGCCTTGATGGTGCGGCGTACTGCTCCGCGCCTGCCGGGCTTGCCGCCGCGGCCGTTGTATATCTTCAGCAGCCGGGCATCCATTTCGGGCACGGCTTCCGACAGCATCTTGTTCTCGAAGAGGTCGATGGATTCGCGCACCACGGGCTCCATCGCGTCATACATCCTGTAGCAGGAATTGGTCACGCGGTTGCACATCCAGAACTGGGAGGTGGCGCTGTAGTGGAGCAGGTCGCCGTTGCCTTCGCGCAGGCATTCGGGGACCTCCTTGGTGTTGGCGTAAATGGGTGTAAGATAGGATGTTGCGGCATCATCGCAGCCGAACCAGATGAGGGCGCCGATGGTGTCGGGGAGCCAGCTGCGGGCCTGGGCCACGAACCAGAATCCGGTCTGCTGGGTGGCGATGGCGCGCTCGTTGACGTAGGTCTTGCCTTCCCATTTGAAGTTCATGGGGCGCCAGCGGTAGGGGCAGGCGTTGCCGCCGGCTCCGATGTCCACGCGCATATCCATGGGCGTGCCTTCATAGTGGTCGCGCATCACGTCGGCGACGTCCTTGACGCTGATCTTGCGGGACGGCTTCACGAAGAGCGGCATTTCGCCCTTGAGGTCGTGGCCCATTGCGTATTCGAGCCAGTCGGAGGCGGGGCGGGTCACTTCGGTGCCGCCGTCCATATAGGTGAACTGGCCGTCGCAGAGGATGTTGAAGGCGGACCAGGCACGGGCTTCGCAGCCGCGGGCGCCGCCGAAATCGAGGGGATTGTAGACGTCGCGGAAGCTGAAATCTTCATCGGCGCCGGAGTACCATCCCTGCTGCCGGGCGAAGCTGATCACGTCGGGGGCGTAGAGGCAGTTGTCGGGGTCATTGAGGGGGAAGCGGGTGATGCGGGCCTGGTTGGCGTGGGCGCAGATGTAGCCGTCGGGGATGCGGCGGGCCACCCAGACTATGCCCTTGTTGCCGCCGGAGCCCTTGCCCACGAGGTCCATGACCCAGGCCTCCTGAGGGTCGGCGATGCTGAAGGTCTCGCCTTCGGAGGGGTAGCCGTATTCGTTGGCGAGGGCCACTATGGTCTGTATGGCCTCACGGGCGGTGCGGGCACGCTGGAGGGTGATGTAGATCAGTGAGCCGTAGTCCATGACGCCGAGGGTGTCGACCTGCTCTTCGCGGCCGCCCCAGGTGGTCTCGCCTATGATTAGCTGGTGCTCGTTGATGTTGCCCACGGTCTGGTAGGTCTGCGCTGCCTGGGCGATGCTGCCGAGGGGCTTATTGGTGTCCCATTCGTAGATGGCGAGCTGGGTGCCCGGCCTCCATTTGGCGGCCTTGCGGAAATACAGCTCACCGAAGAGCCAGTGGGAGTCGGCGGCGTAGGAGACCATGGAGGAGCCGTCGGCGCTGGCGCCGGGGGATATGATGACGTTGGTGCAGGCGTCGGCCTTCTGGATTGCCACGGTCGCCGCTACGGCGCACGCAAGCACAAGCATGAATCGTTTCATACTTGCGAAGATAGTCAAATAATTTGATTATTCCGCCGTGATATCTATATCCAGGGCCGATTCGATGACGGACAGTATCGTGTCGAGATCATCCTCGGGGAAAGTTGCCGTCAGGTGCTTGCTGGTGGGAGAAGCGCTCAGCGTGCAGCCATAGTAGTCTCCCAGCTCCTTCAGGACTTCGGCGACAGGGGTGTCTTTAAAGATGAAAACGTGGGCTGCGGGAGCCTCCGGAGGCGTTTGGGCCGGAGTTGCGGCAGGCTTTTGCTCCGGAGCGGAAGAATCACTGACTGAGCTGTAGATTCCATACCCCGCAGCGAACGCCACCGCCACGGACGCAGCGGCTGCGGCCAACACGCTCCACCACTTCCGGACAGGACGAGAGTCCGCAAAGCTGCCGTGCAGGCGCTCTATCGCTTTCCGGGTGTCAAACAGACCTTCTTTGTAATGTCTGACCACGAAATCAAGCTTCTTTTCGAAAGATTCTTTCATCACTTTGCCGTTTTTCGTCTTAATAGACGGAGATGAATCGGAAATGTAACACCGGGTTCAGAGAAAAAAGAAAAAGAATAGTGTCTTAGCTCCCTGGCGAAGAGTCTTGAGGGCGCGGGAAATCTGGTTGCGGACCGTGCCTTCGGAGACTTCGAGTCTGTCGGCGATTTCGGCGCAGGAGAGGCCTTCACGTTTATGCATCAGAAACATACGCCGCCTGCCTTCGGGCAGTTTGTCTATAGCCGTCCAAAGCCACGCTTCGGCAAAAGAACGGTCGACGGCCTCTTCGTCGGAGACGGGCTCCTCCATATCCGAGGGCAAGCCGGAAACGGGATGCGATGCTTCCCGCCTGAGGCGGTCCACACAGGCATTGTGCACTATTGAGGAGAGATAAGACTTGGGAGACGCCGGCTCCAGGCCGTCCTCCATTTTCTGCCACAAGGACAGGAACGCATCCTGCACGATATCCTCAACTCCCTCGGTATTACCAAGATAGTGCGTAGCATAGATGCACATCGGCTTATAAAAAAGCCGGAACAGTTCATCTATTATCTGGAAGCGTGCCATAGTCAGTGGTGCTCAAATATAGCCAAAGTTTTTCAAAAAACCAATCCTGCCGCATCCGGAGCCCTCTTTTTCATTTATTTTCAAACTGAGTGTTACTTTTCCGGATTAGTGCGTCTATTAAGGCAAACACAACAAAAACGCATTTTTTGAACACTATCGATAGAACAAAACATAAACCTCTTCAAAACAATTATTTATCCAACTTTATGAAAAAAGTAGTTATCTCATTTATACTGTTTTCTATCTTTGCGGCATCTTGCACAAAAATAAATGATACAGTTCCATTGAAATCTTCCGAACCGGAATCTCTGCCAGCCGGTTATCTTACAGTTGATGACGCTGTCGCTAATTTGAACAACTTCCTTTCGGCCGTGCAGGGCCCGGCCACCAAAAGTGGCAATGACAGGATAATAAAATCAATTGAAGCTCATTACGACAATACGGTTCTTACCCGCTCTGGAGAGTCAGTCCCAGATGCATATCTTGTCAATTTCGACAATGACGGGGGATTTGCTGTACTTGGAGCCAAGAGCACGATTGCCCCAGTAATTGCTGTTGTGGAACAAGGCAACACCACCTGGGATAAGATTATGAACCCGACTGACGAAGATTTGCACACATCGTTCGACGATGAAAACACCGGAATCCGCCCCGGAGAACTCCTCTCGCTTTGTGTCAACACAGCACTGGCTTGGGAAGGTCCCCTGTCCGCTGAGACAAAGGCATCTGACATCGTCAATGTGACAAATCCTCTCACTGATAACCTTCTTTTCTCACAGCAGGTAACCTATTGTTCAAAGAAAGACCGCACCTATGTCCTTAATGGTTGCGCCTCTACCGCAATTTCAATTTTGATCGCACATAACAATTACCCACAACTTTCTGTAGATAATGAGCTACTCAATTACAATCAGTGTAATATAGAAAATGGGGTTGGATATAAATATACTTTTATAGAACGCCACCCAACCAGAATTGATACGACGGACATTTTCGTTCAACCTAGCGATCATTTTACCAACCCTTCAAGCATACCAGCTTCTCCGACACATTCTCAGGTTCTCGATTTATTAGTGCGTATTGATAAAAATGTCCTGTCCTCTCACGGAATACCTGAATTTGACGCGACCAAACACCCATTCTGGCGTACAAGGTATAAATTAACCAGTGCAGTTTTCTATACCCTTAATAATATTCTGGAAAGTTGGGAAGCAACGGGCACTCTTCCTCTTGCAGTAACGAGCGGACTCAAAACCCTTGGCTATACAAATATCAAGACGAGTGAGTATAAATATATGACCTATAGTATGATAGACGAAGTCCGGAATATGCTTACGGCGGGGAAACCGGTATTAGCTTGTGGATATGGAATTACCCCTGATCAACTCGAGCATAGCCATTATTGGGTAATTGACGGAATATATGGTGCAGAAGGTAATGCAAATATTCATTGTAATTGGGGCTGGGAAGGCGCTCATAATGGTTGGTTTTCAGCAACGTGCATTAATTGTTTTAATCCACTCACTGATTATTCATACACACAAGACTCTGCCATCCAACAGATTTGGAACAAAATAATCACCTATCAATATGATATGAAAGCAGTTATGCCTTATGCCGTAGTGCCGGACTTGATGAGAAAACGAATTAAGTATTAGCATTTATGAAAGGTCTTAAACCATTGGTATTTTTATTGACCATTGTTCTGTCCTCTTGCAGCCTCATCGGGGATTTGATTATCCCCGAAGGCTGGGGGATTAGTGAATACACCGTTAACTGCCGTGATATTTTCAAAGTCTCAGGTACCAGCATAGGATACAATGTTAGAGATAGAAAATATTACTTGAAGCCTCAATTCACCACCGATAAAAGATTCAGCCTTGAGAGTCTGAAATACTATGATTCACTTGGTACGAAACTTCACTTTACTGTTGAGACGCGCGGAGCGGAACCGTGCCCCGATCTTGTAGCATTAGACTGGCGCATTTCAAAAATAGAAGCGATAACTTTAGTGGAACTAGATAAATCTCACCCTGTCAACTCCTCTGTCAGCGATCTGATTAACTTAAGAGAAAACTGGTCAAGAGATCCCATAAAGCTTTCGGAAATACGTTATGGCGATGCTATGCTACAGAAACATTGGGTCAACAGATTATTTCCAACAAAAGATACGAAGGATGTAGGCTTGGCACAATATTCTTTTGTGTTAGAACCTACAGGAAACCCTACCGTTGATTTAGACAACATCGAAATCCACATCTACACCGCCTTCGGAGACCATTTCATAGCAAGGTCCGAAACGAAAGAACAAGAATAGCACTTTATTTTCCAATCCGAGTGTTACTTTTCCGGATTCGTGCGTCTATTATGGCAAACACAGTAAAAACGATTTTTTGAACACTATCGATAGAACAAAACATAAACCTCTTCAAAACAATTATTTATCCAACTTTATGAAAAAAGTAGCCGTATCTTTTTTACTTGTCATAACGTCACTGGTTATATCTTCGTGCGATCTATCCTTTTTGTTTCCTGACAGCTTTTTCGTCAGGGAAGTGAAATACAACATCAATACAATTTATAAAGTGACAGGAATACATCTTTCTACTGATGGTTTAAATTATATCGTTCCCGACTATGTCCTGGATGACAAATTCAACGAGGACAGCCATAATTATTATTCCGGTTTGGATACTCTGTTAGTTGGCGTTTTCAAGCAATCAGATGCTCATCCCGCCCCGGAACAATGGTCGGCTTTCGACTGGCGTATCTCCAAAATCGACGCAATAACTCTGGTAGATTTGGATGAAAAACATCCCGCCGGCTCGTCCGTCGGAGATATACTCGAAATACACAGTAAATTCAAGAACAACTTGAGTTTCCGTATGATTAACGACATCAAACCGGGAGACATTATGCTTCAGGACTATTTTGAGTATGCTGGAAATGAAACAAGTGCAGAATCCCTTAAAAAGCAATCTTTTGAATTGAGCAGAGCGGGAGGCCCCGTGGATTTCAACAACATCGAAATCCACATCTATACAGCATTCGGAGACCATTTCATAGCACGGTCCGAAACGAAAGAACAAGAAGAGAATGAAAAAGACAATAACAGTATTATTTAGTTTGGTGCTTCTCGTCCTGCCGGCCTTCGCCCAGGGCGGAGGCACGATAATGGACGGAATGAAAGCCGTAAGCGACCATTACGGCGTCTATTTCGCCTTTGATTCAAGTCTGCCGCTCGATACCCCGTTCGAAGGCCAGTCCTTCAAGGGCAAGAACCTGAAGCAAAGCCTGACGGTACTCTTTGCAGACACCGAAATCCGCTGGAGCGTGAAAGGAAGATATGTAATGCTCCAACCCGTCAAGCCGCAGGGTCCGGTCGAAATACAGATTGACACGATAAAAGCCGCGTCCGTCACCGGAAAGATCGACAGGAACACGAATTTCACCCAGACCGGCCTCACCAAGATCGACGGAGCCGCATTCAACCGCGCCTATGCGACCCTGAGCAGCCCGGACGTCCTGAAGACCCTCCAGACCCTTCCCGGCGTAGCCTCCGGCACGGAACTCCTCTCCAGCCTTTATGTCCACGGAGGTGACGGTTCGGACAACCTTTTCCTGCTTGACGGAGTGCCCCTCTACCAAATCTGCCACTTGGGCGGCATCTTCTCGTCTTTCAACACGGACGTCATCGATAATATGGATTTTTACAAGAGCGGCTTTCCCGCCAGGTATGGCGGCCGCACCTCATCCGTCGTGGACATACAGACAAAAGACGGAGACTTCAACAACTACAAAGGCAAGTTCTCCATAGGGCTGCTTGAAGGCCGCCTGCAGTTCGAGGGCCCCATCATCAAGGAAAAAACTTCTTTCAACGTGGCCCTTCGCCGCTCCTGGGCCGACGCCCTGCTGTTTCCCATCTTCTCGATAAGAAATGCTACGGCCGGTAAATACTACAGCGGAGACAGGACCGATGAATCCTCAATGATGGCGCTTTACTCTTTCACTGACTTCAACGCCAAAGTAGTACATAAGTTTTCTCCTGAAAGCAAGATTACCGCCAACTTCTATCTTGGCAACGACGACTTCCGGTGGGACGTCATAAAAACATCGTCTGAGGACAGCTTCCGCACCGAAGAAACCAGAAAGCAGGGTCTGAACTGGGGCAATACGCTCGCCTCCCTGAACTGGCAGAAAAGCCTGTCTCCAGATATGGACTTCAGGCTGCTGGGTTACTGGGCCGGCAACCGTTCCAGGATAGGTTTCTTACTTGATTACAGCGCTTATGACCTCTCCGGGGGAGAGAAAAAGAAAGCGTTTTCAGCGGCCCAGGACCTGTCCGACCACGGAGTCCTCGACGATATAGGATTATCATTTGACGGCAACTGGAGGCCTGTTGACGGCCATAAGCTGCGTTTCGGAGGAAGCGGGATAATGCACTCGTTCCGTCCCGACTACTCTTTCTCGGATTACGACGAATACGGAGAAAAGCGGATATACGCATTCTCGCAGAATGATTCCGTGCGGGTAGCAGGCGGGGAAATCAGCCTCTACGCGGAGGACGAGATGAGAATCACGGACTGGCTAAGGGCGAATGCCGGCCTGAGGAACACGATGTATTTCACTTCCGACGGCTTCTGGAACTCCCTGGAGCCGAGGCTTGCCGTCAAGATACAGTGCCTGCCCGGACTTGATTTCAAAGCCTCGTATTCAGTTATGAGCCAGTTTGCCCACCGTCTGTCGGCAACCTACCTGGATCTGCCCACCGACTGCTGGCTTCCTTCCGGGGACGGATTTCCTCCCTTGCGCTCGGGTCAGCTTGCCGCAGGCCTGTACGCCAAGCTTCCCTATAATCTCCACGTGACCGTTGAGGGGTGGTACAAGACGATGGACAACCTGGTGGATTACAAAGAATCCAACTCAATCTTCCCCAGACTTGACGAAAGCAGGAGGCATTTCCGCCTCGGAGAAGGGCGCTCCTACGGAATGGAGCTGGATTTAGGATATGAGACCAAGTCCCTCCAGGTCAACGCTTACTATACTCTCTCCAAGAGCGAGCGTTTCTTCGGGGATTATTGGCCGGAGTGGTATCCCGACCGCAACGACAACCGCCACAAAATCACCGTCCAGGCCAACTGGCGCGTCAACGGCAAATGGGAACTCTACTGCGCCTGGAACTACCACAGCGGCAACAGGATGACCCTTCCGTCCCATCTCGTGCAAGGCGCCTATATCGGCACACTGAGTCCGGAGTTTTGCTTCACCGAGCCGAACTGCGCCCAGATACCGGACTACCACAGGATGGACATTGGCGCCAACCTGCACGGCAAGACCCGCCGCGGCCACGAATATGTGTGGAACTTCAGCATCTACAATGTCTATTGCCGCCTGAATCCGCTGTTTGTCTCTATGACCGTAAACGGATTTGACCTGAACCGCTTCAACTACAACCCCGGATATGTGGAATTCCAGGGTATGCAGTCTTCAATGATACCTATTATCCCGTCTTTCAGTTACTGTCTAAAATTCTAATATGAAAACATCAAGAATACTATACACCCTGCTTGCCGTCCTCCCGCTGCTCGGCTCCTGCCGTAAGCCGCTTGACATTATCGTGGCCACCGAGCCAAGACTGATGCTTATGTGCTTTCCCGGAGCGTCCGACACCACCGTGGTGCAGTTGTTCAAGGGCCTGCCCGTCGGAGAGCCGGTCAAGAGTCTTCCTTTTCTGGAGTCCGCAGACATCAGTTTCACCGTCAACGGGACGCCCAAAGAAGTCTCCCACGCATACTACGGTCTCGGCTCCGTGCCTGCCGGGTGCTGGTTTGTGACCGGGGAGATGCTTCCCGGAGATGTCGTGGAAATACGCGCTTCCGCAGAAGGGATACCCCCCGTGAAAGCCTCTACCGTCATTCCGCGCTCCGTGGAAGATATCAATGCGGAAACGAAGGTGAAAAACGGCCTGGAATCCCTGAAATTGTCTTTCCCCGACGATCCGGCCACGCGTGACTTCTACGGAGTCCAGGTACTTGAAGAAAAGACCCTGGAAGGCGAAACGAGCCAATCTGCGATTGCGCCGTACCACAAGAAAATGCAGCCGCTCGGAGGCAGGATTTCCACCGACGCGCCCTATGCCACAATAGGATTCAACGGCAAGTATCTTTCATACAAGTATATGACAGATCTCAACATCGAAGCCTGGCCGGATAAATACTCCACAAAGGACGGACGCTTCGATATGACATTCAAGTTCAAGGACGAACGGGAAGAAGACGAGGATGAAGAAACGCCTGACGGAGCGTCCTACAGGCATAAAATACGCATCTACAGCCTGTCGGAAGAGTTTTTCCGCTACGTGAAGTCGCGGGAAGCCCTGAGCGGCAACGAGTTTACCGAAATGGGCCTCGCCCCAATGGCAATACCTTTTTCCAACGTCGAAGGAGGCTTCGGAATCCTAGCGGGCTGGAGCGTCACCGAGACGGGCTGGATCACTCCGTAGCGATAGGGCGAAGCCGCCGGAACGGGCCATGCGCACGCTTAGGGTGTCGGCGGCCGTGAGCTCCAGATGCTTGATTTCATAGGCCTGGGGAGCTGTCTCGTAGTCGGCTTCCGGTGCGTCGGAGTAGAGAGTGGCCTCATAGCGGAGCGCCGGATCGAGGAAGTCGAACTTGATGGTGACTTCCCTGGCCTGCTCGCCGCAGACGCCGCCCACGTACCAGACGTCGTGCGCCTTGCCGTCCTTGTACACGAATTCGTATGCTCCCGACTTGCCCGTGAGGCGGCCGGAGTTGAGCGTCTCCAGGCGCGGCTTGCGGGCCGTCACGATGAATTCGCCCGGCTCCGCTTCGAGATACAGGCTCTTTTCCCAGTCCACCGCCACGTCTTTTATGAACTGGAAAGCGTCCGGGAAGCGGGCGTAGTTTTCCGGCAGGTCGGCCGCCATCTGCAGGGGCGAGTAGAAGGTCACGTAGAGGCCCAGCTGGTTGGCTATCGTGTGCCGCATCTTGCCGCTCTGCCCCGGGGCGGTCACGGACATATCGGTCTCGAAAATGCCGGGCGTGTAGTCCATAGGGCCGCCCTGCAGGCGCGTGAAGGGCAGGATGCACGTGTGGCCGGGATTGATGCCGGCGCGGTATTCCGTGCCCATGGCGCTCTCGTTGCCGATCAGGTTGGGCCAGGTGCGGCAGAGGCCGGTGGGGCGCACGGCTTCGTGGGCGTTGACCATAATGTGGTGCCTTGCCGCCTCCTTGATCGCGTAGAGGTAGTGGTTGATCAGCGGCTGGCTGTAGTGGTGCTCGCCGTAGGGGATGATGTTGCCCACGTAGCCGCTCTTCACGGCGTCGTAGCCGTGGCGGTTCATCAGGGCGTAGGCGGCTTCCATGTGGCGTTCGTAATTCACGGTGGATGAAGATGTTTCGTGGTGCATCACGAGGCGTATGCCCTTTTCGTGGGCGTAGTTGTTCAGGGCCGGCAGGTCGAAATCGGGGTACGGGGTCACGAAGTCGAACACGTAGTCCTTCTGGCATCCGAACCAGTCCTCCCAGCCCTCGTTCCAGCCTTCGATCAGCAGGGCGTCGAAGCCGTTCGCGGCCGCGAAATCGATGTAGCGGCGCACGTTCTCGTTGTTGGCGCCGTGCTTGCCGTGGGGTTTCGAGGCGGCGTAGTCGGTCACGCCGAGCTGCACTGAAGGGTAGTCCCAGGTGTAGGACCACTCGGTCTTGCCGGTGATCATTTCCCACCACACGCCCATGTATTTGACCGGGTGGATCCAGCTCACGTCGTCCAGGGCGCAGGGCTCGTTGAGGTTGAGTATCAGCCTGGATGCCAGCACTTTGCGGGCGTCGTCCACGACCATCACGGTGCGCCAGGGGGTCACGCAGGGGGCCTGCATGCGGCCCTTTATCCCTTCGGCATCGGGGGTGAGCCAGATGCGGAAGGTCATGCTGCCATCGTCCAGGTCGAGGTTGGCGGTGGGGTAATTGACCACCGCTGCTTCGTGGATGTTGATATACAGGCCGTCGTCGGTCTTCATCTGCAGGGCGGTCTGCACGCCGGTGTCGCTGAATCCTGTGGCGGAGGCGTTGCCCAGGCGCATCGAACGGGAGCGCGCGCGGATTCCGCTCAGGCGGGTGTGGCTGTAGTTGTACTCCTGCGTGTCGTAGTCGCCGCTGATCCACCAGGCGTTGTGGTCGCCGGTCATTGCGAACTCCGTAAGTTCCTCTTTTATATTGAAATAACGGAGCTTGTTGTCGCGCGGGAACTCGTAGCGGAGCGCCATGCCGTCGTCGTAGAGACGGAAGCGTATGCACATAACGGCGCCGCGTCCGGAGGCGTTGCCCGGGTCGCCGGTGTAGCCGGGATCCGTGGCGCCCACGCCGTCCTGCGGCGCCCTGACCTCGCCCGTGCCCTGCTCAAGCGTGACCAGCATCTCGTTGTAGTGGTTGCGGATCTCGCGTTCCTCGCCCCAGACGGGGTTCCAGGTCTCGTCGCAGGAGTCGAAATCGACGCTGTAGACGTTGAAGCCGCTTTTCAAGGAACTGCCGTCGGCAAGGTCGAAGCCGAGGCGGGACACATCGACGACCTTCTGTCCCTTGTATTCGAGGGTGTAGGCGGGGACGCCTCCGTCCAGCAGCCCGAATGTCAGCTGGAGGTTCCTGTCGGGGCTCTCCAGCACGTCCTCCGCGATGATCACCGGCAGGCTCTTGCAGCCCGCTGCCATCAGCACCGCCGCAATCAGGAGCGCCGCCCCTATGAGCGCCGCCCCTATGAGCGTTTTTCGTAAATCTTTCATTTTCAATCTTTTCTGTGTCTCCTGTGCTCCAAACGGCGCATAGGAGAATTGTAACTTATTGATACGCAGCGACTTGCCAAAAACGGTCGAGGCTGCACGGAACGGTCGAAACTGCCAAAAACGGTCGAAGCTGCCAAAAACGGTCGAAGCTGCACGGAGCGGTCGAAGCTGCACGGAGCGGTCGAAGCAACACGGAACGCAGCCTTACGGGCCGGCCGGAGGGTCGCTAGCGGGGGAATTGGACGATCAGGGCGCTGCGGGCGGGGATTTCCAGGCCGTCCTGGAGCACCACGCTACCGCCGGTCAGGACATCCGTACCGCTGACGGGCCCGCTCACGAACTCGGAGTAGTGGCTCCAGTCGAGGGTGCGGGGCTCGGCGTTGTTGTTGATGTACACGAACACCGCCTCATCCGGCAGGTAGCGGAAGTAGGAGTAGGCGTTGTCGGTTATATTGCTGGCTCCCACGTTCTTACGGTGGAGGAAGTGGAGCGTCTTGCCGTGCTGGACGGCCTTGCAGCCCTTGCGCCAGCCGAAGAGCCGCGCCGTGTAGTCGTGGAGCTCGGCGGCGCTGGCATAGAGGCCGCCGGCGGCTGCGCGCCCTGAGGCGCTGAACAGGTCGACCGCGTCGCCGGCCCAGCCGCCCGGGAAGTCGATGCGCTTGGCGCCGTCGTGGCTCTTGCAGTCCTTGCGCTCCAGGAACATCATCTCGTCGCCGTAGTAGAGCTGCGGGATGCCGCGTATCGTCGCCAGCATCGCGATGGCAAGCTTCATCTTTGCCGGATCCTCACGCAGGATGTCGCCGGTGCGGGCGTGATCGTGGTTGGCGAAGAAGATCATCATGTTGTCCAGGTCGGTGTAGGCAAAATCCTGCGCCAGCACGCTGTAGACGCGTGTCATGCCTTCGCTCCACCAGACCTTGTCTTCGCAGAGGGCGGTGATCATGGCGCTCTGCAGCGGGAAGTCCATGATCGAAGGAAGGTGGCTGTCGAAGCCGTTCTTGTTGGGGTGCCCTGTCTGCCAGTAGGCCACCTGGGGTATGTTCATGTCCCAGCACTCGCCGACGATGTTGATTCCGGGGTACTCCCTGCGCACCGCCTCACACCAGCGGGACATCGGCCCCGGCTCGTTGTAGGGGTAGGTGTCCACACGCAGACCGTCCAGGCCGGCGTACTCGATCCACCACACGGCCCACTGCTGGAAGTACTTGAGCACGAAGGGGTTGTCCAGGTTCATATCGGGCATCGAAGGCACGAACCAGCCGCTCTCCTGCCGCTGCAGGTCGGTCTGCGCAGCATTCGGGTCCATGTACACGGAGAACAGGGCGTTCATCTGCATGTACTCCGGGAAACGGTGCACCCAGTCCTTGAACGGCAGGTCCTCCATCCACCAGTGGGCGGTGCCGCAGTGGTTGGTCACGATGTCCATGATGACCTTAAGCCCGCGGGCGTGCGCCTGGTCCACGTAGTCGCGGTAGAGGGCGTTGTCGCCGAAGCGGGGGTCGATATGGTAGTAGTCGGCGCAGGCGTAGCCGTGGTAGGACTCAAACGGCTGGTTGTCAAGCAGAAGGGGAGTGTTCCAGATAGCGGTGGCGCCAAGCCCGGCCACGTAGTCGAGGTGCTCCGTCATGCCCTGCAGGTCGCCGCCGTGACGGGCCACGGGGTCGGTGCGGTCCACGGTGTCGGGCGTTTCAGGCACGCGCCAGGGAAGGGCCGAGCCGTCGTCGTAGGTGCCGCCGGGCCAGCCCCGGTCGTTGTCGGGGGTGCCGGAGGCGAAACGGTCGGGCATGATGAGGTAGATCATGTCTTCGGTGGTGTAGCTGGCACGGCCGGCGCTCCCCTCTTCGCGCTCACGCAGAAGGTAGGGGTATTTGAAACTTTCGCTGCCGTTGTTGAACACGAGCCAGCAGGTGCCCGGACGTGCGTTCGTGCCCACGATCACGTCGATGAACAGGTAGTTGGGGCTTTCCGCCTTGCTGACGCCGCCGACCTGCACGCCCGGGGCGCCTTCGATGCTCACGGTACAGCCGGATATTCCGGGACCCTGCACCATCAGCTGGAGGGACGTTTTCATCCCGGTCCACCAGCAGGGCGGCTCCACGCGGGCGATTTCCCCGGCGGTGGCGTCCCGCACGGAATCGGGGTTGAAGCCCGGGCGGCAGGACACGAAGGCCAGGGCGGCGGCCGCAAATGCCGCAACCAGTGCCGATGCTGCGCTAAAGTGCCTGATAGTCATATGGTTTTATTTTTCAGTTCCGTGCCATACATTGACGATGTAGTCCCATCCGGCCAGCTCGCTGCCGTCGTCGAGGAGAATGGCGTCGGGCGTGAGGTTGGCTTCCACCGTGACCGCATTGCCGGCCACTTTGCGGCAGAAGGCAAGTATGCCTTCCGGCACATCCTGGATGTATTCGAGGGTGCCGCCTTTCTCACCGGCCGCGAGGGCGGGATTGTCGTGCTTGAGGTCCACAAGGCCCTTCCAGAAGGTGGTCCACTCGTTGGCGCTCCAGTCGGTGATGGGGTCCTTTTCAAAGAACGCGAGGCGCCTGTCGAGGCCGATTTCCTGTCCGGTGTAGATGAGCGGCTGGCTCTTGGGAAGGGTGAAACAGAGCATGGCCATGACCTTTGCGGCGTCTCCCATCCTCTCGAATTCGGTCCCTGCCCAGGAATTTTCATCGTGGTTGGAGGTGAAGGTGAGGCGGAAGGCCTCCCTGGGGTATTTGGCTGCGTCGCGGGCCAGGTAGTCCTTGAGGTCGCCCACGTTCTTCTTGCCCTGGGCGATCTCGTTCATGAGGTGGTGCAGCTCCCAGGCGTAGGTGGCGTCGAAGGTCTCGGCGGGGTCGCTGAGCTCCGGCTTCTCCGCCTCTGCAAGCAGGTAGGCGTCGGGGTAGTCGCGCTTGAGGGCGGGGAGCACTCCCTTCCAGAAATCGGCCGGCATTTCGCCTGCGGCATCGCAGCGGAAGCCGTCCACGCCCTTTTCGAGCCAGAAGCGCATAGCTTCGTCCTGGGCCTTCCAGACCTCTTTGTTCTCGTAGTTGAGGCTGCGGGTGTCGGTCCAGTCGTACTCCCAGATGGCGTTGCCCAGGGAGTCGCGCTCGTAGAAGTCGGCGGGCTTGGTGGTCATCCACACGTTGTCCGGGGCGGTCTGGTTGGCCACCCAGTCGAGGATGACCTTGAATCCCTGTGCGTGGGCGGCGCCCAGCAGGGCTTCGAAGTCTTCCATCGTGCCGAATTCAGGGTTCACGGCGCAGTAGTCGGAGATGGCGTAGTAGGAGCCCAGGGAGCCCTTGCGCTCCACCTCGCCGATCTTGTACATAGGCATCAGCCAGAGCACGTCCACTCCGAGTTCCTTGAGGCGGGGGAGCTGGGCTTCGACGCCTTTGAATGTGCCTTCAGGGGTGAACTGGCGGATGTTGACTTCATAGACGACGCTGTCGTAGGTCCATTCCGGATGCACTGATGTGGCCTTCGGGGTGCAGCAGAAGAGGGTGAGCAGTGCTGCGGCTGCAAGGAAAATCTTTTTCATACGTATGTGGTCTTATTTGAATGCGTTCATTATGCTGGTCGGGCGGCCGTCGGACGAGAAGGCCCCCATATCGTAGGAGCCCCAGCCGAGGGAGCTGTAGACGGCTGGCCTCCAGCCGCCGTAAACCTCAGGCTCCCAGTAGAATACACCCTTGCAGGAGGGGATGTTGCGCACCCCGTCCATGAATGCCTTCAGCACGGCGGCGGAGGCGCTTTCGGTGGCAGGCTTCACGCCAACTTCGGCCACGAACACCGGCACTCCGTAGCCGGCGGCGAGGGCTGCGATGCGGTTCAGGGCGTTGCTGTTGACCTGCTCCGGAGTCATCTTGCTTTCTGTCTGGGGGTAGTGCGACAGGGCGATGGCGTCGAACTTCGCGCCTTCTGCCTTGAACTTCTTGAACCACCAGTTGTTGTCTTCCCAGGCGTTGTTGAGGTGGGGCATCACGAGGGCCTTGGGGAACACGGCCTTGGCGGCGTCGTAGCCGGCATTGTAGAGCTGCACGAAGCGGGTCCAGCCTCCGGTGATGTCGCCGGAGCTGTTCCAGAGCTGGCCGAGGGGCCAGAGGAAGCCGTTGCGGGTCTCGTTGCCTATCTGTATCCACGCAGGGGCCACGCCTTTGTCTTTCAGGGTACCCAGGACTTCGGTGGTGTGGGCTTTGATGCGGGCCGCAGTCTTGGCGGCGTCGGCCTTGTCGGCCTCCCAGTCCTTAGGGAAGGTCTGCCGCGAAGGGTCGGCGAAGAAGTCGCTGTAGTGGAAGTCTATCATCAGGGCCATTCCGGCCTTGGCGGCCCTCAGGGCCAAGGCTGCTACATCGTCCCTGCCGCTCCAGCCGCCCGTGGGATTCACCCACACGCGGAGGCGTATGGAATTGATTCCGCAGTCCTTGAGGACTTCGAAAATGTCGGCGGGAGTGCCGTCGGCCTTCTTGAAGGTCTTGCCGGCCTTCTCCATTTCGGAGGCCCAGCTGATGTCCGCGCCCTTCGCAAAGTCGGGCGTCTGCACCGCTGCCGGGAGGTCCTGGGCTGGAGTTTCAGTGTCTTTTCCGGAGTCTTCTCCGGGCTTTCCCCCGGGCTCTCCTCCGGCCTTGCCGCACGCCGCCAAAAGCAGCGCCGCCGCTATCAATGTGGTTATCTTTCGCATAGCCTACAATTATAGTGAAAATAATTGTATTTTCCACCCCTTCAGCCCGTCGATCTGTTTGCCTTTCTGCCCCCTCAGGCTTGACCCCTTGCGAGGACGATGTGGGAGTGCTGACGTTGTCTTCGCGCGCTAGGAACGGGCTGAGTGACCGCAAAACCCTCCGCGAAGACGACGTGGGAGTGCTGACGTTGTCTTCGCGTGCTGGGAAGGGGCGAAACGACCGCAAAACCCTCCGCGAGGACGACGTGGGAGCGCTGACGTTGTCTTCGCGTGCTCGGAAAGGGCGAAACGACCGCAAAACCCTCCGCGAAGACGACGTGGGAGTGCTGACGTTGTCTTCGCGCGCTGGGAAGGGGCGAAACGGCGACAAAACCGTTCGCGAGGACGATGTGGGGGTGCTGACGTTGTCTTCGCGCGCTCGGAAAGGGCTGAGTGGCTGCAAAACCCTCAGCGAAGACGACGAGGGGGTGCTGACGTTGTCTTCGCGCGCTGGGAAAGGGCGAATCGGCAGCCTTGTGGCGCAGGTCCCCCGGTCGTTTGGCGCAGGTTCTTGGCGTCTCTGGCGCAGGTCCGATAAAGAAGTGGGGGCCTGCGCCACGAAAAGGCTTCCAGTGCATCCCTGTGGCGCAGGTCCCTTGCCAAAAAACAGACCTGCGCCACAGATAGTGGGTACCTGCGCCAACCCCTCCTGCTTCTCGCGGGGGGCTAAAGGGCGAAGTCACCTAGCTGCTGGATATCGAGGGCGGGGTTGTTAAGGGCGGGGCGGCAAGCGATATGCACGGTCTTTTCCTCTCCCGGCAGCAGCGCGAAATAGTTGTCCGAATAGCCTGCGGGCAGGATTTCCTCGCCGTTGCGGTCTTTCAGGACAAGCCGCACCAGCAGGGCCGGCACTGAATCGTTGTTGCGCACGGTCACGGATACGTCTGACCCTGAGACCTTTACCATTTTGCCGAGCTTTGCTGCACGAAGGCCCCTCAGAGCCTTGAGGCTGCCGGAGCCCTCCTCCGGGACCATGTAGAAGTTCTCCGACAGCAGGTCCCCGTCTGCCGAGAGCAGCCGCAGTTTCAGCAGGAGCGCCGGCGCCCCGGAAGGCAGGTCGGCCGCAAAGCAGCGGACCGTCGAATCGTCCGGAGAATCCACCACCGCCGAGCGGCTGCCCAGTAGCGTGCCTGCATAATCATAGACCTCAAGTCCGGCCCGGAGCCCGGAGAGGTTGCCGCTGCACAGGTTCACGACTTCGACCTCCTTTGTCAGGAGGTTGTACTGTATGTGCAGCGGCTCGCAGGCCTTCCTGCATCCGAAGAACGCACCGGTCGGCTCAAAGTAATAATCGTAGGTGCAGAACACCATCGACGGCCAGCAGGAGTGCGTCATCCACAGCAGCATGCCGTTGCGGCCGGATGCATTGGCAGATTCGAAGATTGCGCGGTACCCCTCGTAATTGAGCCACTGCGCAAGGAAGCAGTACTCCTGCGGCGATGCCGGCTTGCCCCAGGTGGTCTCCAGCAGGCGGTTGTAGGTCTTGACGCTCTGGGCGCCGTCCGTGGTGAAGTCGTGCTTGCCCCACAGTTCGCCCATGGGCCAGCGGTCCTGCTCCGGGAGCATCCTCTGCAGGCTCTCCCAGGTGGGAGCATTGGGCATCCCCCTTTCCGAATGGAGCTTGCCGCTCTGCCTGGAATAGTACTCCGCAAACGGGATGGCGTTGTAGGGGCCGTGGCCGCTCACGATGCCGTCGGCGGAATCGGAGATGTAGAGCATCCCGGGATGCAGGCGCGCTACGATATCGTCCCGCAGCGCCCTGTCCAGCGTTGCCGGAGGCACGCCTTCATTGCGGCCGCAGTAGAGCGCCAGGCAGGGGTGGCGGCGTATCCGGCGCACCCAGTCTTCCGCGTTCGCAAGGAACATCCCTTCGTCGTCCGGGTCGGGGCCGTCGCTGGGGTTGGCGAGCCAGAAATCCTGCCACACGGTCACTCCGTAGCGGTCGCAGGCGTCGTAGAATTCCTCGTCGCCGACCTGTCCCACCCAGTTGCGTATCATGCTGAAATTCATGCGTCTGTGGTAATCGAGGGCGATGTCGTATTTCTCTCCCGGAAACACCAGGTTGTGCTCGGAGAAGCCCCAGTTTCCGCCCTGGGGGATGAACCTGCGGCCGTTGATGAACAACTTCAGGGCGCCGTCGCTGCTGTCCCAGGTCATCTCCCGTATGCCTGCCTTGAAGTGCAGGGAATCTGAGAGCACGCCGTCGACGCTGACGGCGAATCCTGCGTCGTGCAGCGCCGGCTCCCCGTATCCCACCGGCCACCAGAGGTCAAGGCTGCAGTCGCACAGCTGCGGGAAATCGGCGGGCGCAAATGATATTTCCCCGTCGGCGGTGACCTCCCGGCTGAAACGCAGGCCGCCTATCCATCCTTCGAGCGTCACTTTGCCGGCGGCGGAGCCGGTGCCCCTGACGAAGACCGACGGGGTGATGCTGGCGGTGCCGTCGGGGTTGACCTTCGAGCTGACCAGCGGGTCCGAAACAGACACCGGACCTTCTTCGGTGAGGCGTACGTCGTTCCAGATGCCGCAGTTGCGGCCTCGCACGGTAGTTATCCAGTCCCAGCCTATGCTGGCGTGGAAGGTGGGGTTGTCGGCTCCCAGCACCCCGCCGTTGTAGCCTGTCCACTTGGCGGTCTTTTCCTTCACGGCGCCGGGATGGGCATTGCGTTCGGTCTTGACTGCCAGCACGTTGCGTCCGTCCCGGAGCAGAGAATCCACGTCGAACCGTCCGCGGATGAAGGCGCCTTCGATGCGGCCTGCCTGCACGCCGTTGAGCCAGATGTCGGCCTTCCAGTTGATGCCGTCGAATTCAAGCACGGGGCGTCCGGCACCGCGGTGCCATTCGAATTCCTTGCAGTACCAGAAATCGCTGTTGAAGTAGGAATCGGAAATCTGGCTCCAGTTGTCGCCGTAGCCGGGGTCCGGGACGGCTCCGGCGGCGATGTAATTGGCAAGCACGGTGCCTGGTACGGAGGCGGGAAGCCACCCGGCGGTGGGGAAGCCGGGCGTGGATATTTCCGCTCCGCCGGCGTGGGTTTCGGAGGCGCGCTGTATCTTCCAGCCGCCCTCGCTCTCGCCGCCTGCCGAGCTCTCCGGGCCAAGCACTTCGAGCTCCGTGAGGCAAAAGCGGGCGGACCCGTCGCCATGCATGTCGAGCCTGAGAAAGCGCCAGCGGCCGGGGCTGAACGCTTTCCAGGACTCTCCGTCCCGGGAGACGCTCACCTTGCAGGCCTTCGGGGCGCTGATCCACACAGGGTGCACCGAATCCACCTTGCGGACTGTTCCAAGGTCCACCATAATCCATTCATCTTCAGCGCCTTCGCTCATCCAAGCGCTGGCGAAATGCTCCGAGGGGAGGATGCCTTCAATGCGCTCGTCCCCGTGGTAAAAGTCTACGTTTTTCACCCGCCAGCGCCCTTCGTGAGGGAAACTGAGATCGATGCGGATGGCGCCGTCTTCCCCGGCCAGTACCGGCACGACCGCGGTGTGCTCGGGGCCGCCCCAGTCCCCATTCCGTCCATCCTGAATTAGCACTTCCGCTTTGTCTGCTGTCACTCTATTCCCGTGGAAACGCCACTCCAGCCAGCCTTCGGCAGTAGTGATGACATGGCATGAATTCATATCGCCGTCGAAGGCATTCACTCTCTCCACCCTGCTCACGGGCCCTTCGGAGGAGAACACTTCAAGGAATGCCGGCTGCCCGTCCAGCACGATACCGTCCGTGGCCAGCTGGGCTGTCAGGTTGCTGTCGAAGTTGGACGAAGCGATTGCCGTCCTGTGCAACGCGATGTTGGATTGGGGCGCTGCGGCACATGCCGTCAAGGAAAGGGATAGCAGAATGAGCGGTAGCTTTGATTTCATAATACAAAAATACACTTTCTTGCGAGAAAACCCCTGATTTGGATTCTTTTCGGGGAAAAGCCGGCGTTTTCCTCAGGCTCCCTGAGACTCCCTGAGTAGGCCCTCGTCCTGCGGCTCTGGGCGGCCAATGGTTAGACGTTGTAACACGCCCTCTGGCTGATTGTTACTAGGATAATTATTTGCAAAAAATGGAATTAATTGTATATTTGGGGAAAATTTTGATGCAATGAAAAGATTATTCGCTGTTATTGCGGCTGTGTGCGCAATGCTTGGAGCTTCAATGCTCAACACTTCCTGTGAACCTATCGAGCATGGATTCATTCTCTATAAGGTCGATTTGGGAAATTACGAAGACACCCATCTCAATCTGGCCTATGCCATAGCCGACGGACTTGCCGCTGCAGGTCTCGCACCCGAAAGTGCTCCGTATTACTGGAAACTCGATGGAGAGAAAAAAGCTATGAACAAGAAGGCCGCCAACGCTTTCACCAGCCGTTGCGCAGCCATAGACAAAGACCGCAGCATCCTTTCTGATCCGAGCGCACCCATCAAGGGCGTGACCGCAAAGCTCCACTTTACCTTCGGAACAGCAGATGAGGGCTACTGCGCCACCTACACCTTCAAAGAAGCGAACAAGTAGGCCCGCCTATTCCGGGATTCCTCGGCTTCGCTCGGAATGACATGGGAGACGGCACTCAGAAAGAAAAGTGCCGGCGGATCAGAAAATAGATTCAATAATCTTGTCTACAATTTCATTGAAATATTCTTCCTTGACAGAACCGAGTTTACGTATCACTGAAGACTCAATGTCTGCCGCTACCAGATGGCATTTAACCCAGCTGGGCTTCTCCAGATTGAAGGTAAGCATCTCGTCCGTCAGTTGATAGGAATACTGCCGACTGAAAGAAAAATCTTTTGAGGAAACCATCACTATGTAGACGAAGCCTTCATTAATCTGAAGCTCGTCATTCGATACAATAATGGCCGGGTGGACTTTATTACCTTCGCCAGGAACAGGAAAATTGATTTCTACAACGTCTCTTTGATGGTATTTCATAGTTTATTTCCAAAGGCCTTTGCGGCCATAAGTTTAGATCCGTAAAGGAATTCTTCGACTTCTTGTCTAAGTGCAGCTGTTTCTGCATCTGAAGCAGAGACAGGCGTGGTTGAAGAAGCCTCTTTACTTTCAAACAAGCCGGTTTTTAGAAGCTCGGCAAGTTTTTTTCTTGCCAAAGCATTATTCTGATCATATGATAAAATAATAGTGCACATACGGCATTGTTTTTTGCAAACATAATTCATTTTCGACGGAAAAGCAAATAATTCAAATCCGCCGTTGCTCTGGAGATTGTTCCGGGATTCCTCGGCTTCGCTCATCCAAGCGCTGGTGAAATGCTCCGAGGGGAGGACGCCTTCAATGCGCTCGTCCCCGTGGTAAAAGTCTACGTTTTTCACCCGCCAGCGCCCTTCGTGGGGGAAACTGAGATCGATGCGGATGGCGCCGTCTTCCCCGGCCAGTACCGGCACGACCGCGGTGTGCTCGGGGCCGCCCCAGTCCCCATGCCGCCAAGGCAAGGGAAAGCAGAATGAGCGGTAGCTTTGATTTCATAATACAATAATACACTTTCCTGCGAGAAAACCCCTGAATTCGTGCCCGGGAGGTAATATGAGGATTATTCTGATACCGGACGAATAGGGTACCCGGTGTGGCGATAATCGTAGGCCACGGTCTCTTTGTCAATATCGTAGTGAAGGTGCCAGGCAAAGTATGCGCGGTCAATCATAAGGAACGAGGACCAGTAGTTTCCAGATTCACCATACTGGGCATGGAGCGTTCCGCTACAATAGCCGGCGGCCGGAAGAAAAATCGAGTTGCCGGTGTGGCCGGGAACTTTACTTGATATTATAAACCCGACTACACCTGTGCCTTTATAATTGGATGTCCACGTCCACTTGCAGCCGCCTAACAATTCTTGAAATTCTCTCATTGTCGGCATCCGCCAACTGCCGCCGAGCTTCACATGAGCTGCGTCATCGCTCAGGTCGAGGTAGGCTTTATTGTCTTTCTTGCTGTACTTTGACAATGTCGAAGCACTGCTTGTCAAGCCGAATTTATAATTGGTACTATTGTATTCCGATTTTGGCTCAGTCTCACCCCAGGCGTAAAAATCGCCGCATTCTTCCGGCCTGGAGGCCCCCAAATTCATCGTAGCCCATTTGACGCTCAGGCCAAGGTCGACGGCTTCCATCTTAACCGTCTCCCCAGGGACGGTTTGTTCCTGCGGGTTACTATTGTTCTCTTTGCCGCAAGAAATCAATAGCACAATAGTCAAGGCAAGAAATAATAATTTTTTCATACTCTCATCATTATCTGAACACAAAAGAGGGCGTGCCTCGTGGCGCGTCCTCTGAGATTTCAATTTTGGGGGCATGCTTATGCAGCGAGCTTTTCGGCGACCTTGTCGATAGCGTCCTTGACGGTTGCGATGGTGCTGGTCTCTTCATCGGGAATCTTGATTCCGAATACTTTCTCAAATTCCATGAGGAGCTCGACAGTGTCGAGAGAATCTGCACCGAGGTCGTTGGTGAAGTTGGCGGTCTCCGTCACTTCGGAAGGCTCTACGCCGAGCTTGTCGACGATGATGCCCTTTACCTTACTTACGATTTCTTCGTATGTCATAATTCAAAAATATTGGTTTATAAATTTTAATACAACTTTCTAAATGTAGGCTGCAAAGGTAGGCAATATTATTGAGATTTGCAACCATCCCCCCTTTTCGCAATCTCCCGGGCGAGCTTCGGCCCCACCAGCGCCGCCAGGTCCGCTTCAGGCGCGGCAAGGATGCGGGCAAGAGAGCCAAAGTGCAGAAGCAGACGCTCTTCCGTGCGCGGCCCGACACCAGGAATATCCCTCAGCGTGCTGTGGACTTCAGCCTTGCGCCGCAGCTGCCGGTGGAAGGTTATGCCGAAGCGGTGCGCCTCGTCACGCGCCTGCTGCAGCAACTTCAGCGCCTGCGAATTACGGTCTAAAAACAAAGGATAAGGGTCACCCACACGTATCACTTCTTCCAGCCGCTTAGCCAGGCCAACGACCATGAACTTGTCCTGCAGCCCCAGCTCGCATATTGCCTGCCAGGCGAAGCCCAGCTGTCCCTTCCCGCCGTCGATCACCACCAACTGCGGCAGGTCGTCCGGCGCCTCCTCCAGCATGCGTGAATACCTACGGTTCACGATTTCCTTCATGGATGCGTAGTCGTTGGCGCCTATGACTGTCTTCACCTTGAAGCGCCTGTAGTCCTTCTTCGACGGCTCCGCGTTACGGAACACGACGCACGAGGCCACCGGATTGGTGCCCTGGGTGTTGGAGTTGTCGAAGCACTCGATGTGGCGCGGCAACTCCTTCATCCCCAGGGCCTTGCGGAGCTCTTCCATCACCCCTTCCCGGAAGGCGTCCGGGTCGGTGTGCTCCCGTTGCTTGAGGGTGTTGAAATGGAACTCCTTGGCGTTCTTTGCGCTGAGTTCCAGGAGCGAAAGCTTGTCGCCCCGGGCCGGGATGGTGAACGACACGCCGTCCAGCTCCACGTCCGGCAGGAAAGGTACCACGATCTCGCGGGAGAGCTCCCCGAACTTGCTTTCGATTTCAGCGATGAAGCTGCTCAGCACGGAGGCCTGCTCCTCCTCGATCTGCATCTTGAAGCCGAGGTTGAGGCTCTGGATGATGGCCCCCCCCCGCACGCGCAGGAAGTTTCCGAAGGCGTCGGGACCGTCGAAGACCAGCGAGAACACGTCCAGGTCCCGCTCGCCCGCGGCCGTGATTATGGATTTGGCGTAATGCTTCTGGAGCGCATCCACGCGCTGCTTGCAGAACTGCGCAGTCTCGAAGTCGAGGGCGTCGGCGGCCTGCTGCATGGCGGCCTTGTACTTGCCGATGACCTCGCTGACGCCGCCTTTGAGCAGGTGGACGATTTCATCTATCCAGGAGTCGTATTCCTGCTCCGAGACCTTGCCCACGCAGCAGCCGCGGCAGCGGCCTATGTGGTAGTCCAGGCAGGGGCGGTACTTGCCGCGCAGGATGGCGTCGGAGTCGATTTTCAGCTGGCAGCTGCGAAGGGGCCAGTTGCGCCCGAAGAACTCCAGCAGCCCGCGGGCGTGGAGCACGGAACTGTAGGGGCCGAAATAGCGGGAGCCGTTCTTTTCCACGCGGCGCGTCAGGAACACCCTCGGAAAGGGCTCCGAAGTCACGCATATCCACGGGTAGGTCTTGCTGTCCTTCAGCAGGATGTTGTAGCGGGGCTTGTACTGCTTGATGAGGTTGTTTTCCAGCAGCAGCGCGTCCGCTTCCGTGTCCACCACGGAGTACTGCACGTCGGCGATGCGGGCCACCAGGAGCCGCGTCTTCACGTTGAGGCGCTCCGGGTCCACGAAATACTGGTGTACGCGTTTGAAAAGGTCCTTGGCCTTGCCCACGTAGATCACCGTCCCCTTGTCGTCGTAGTAACGATACACTCCGGGACTGTGGGGCAGCAGCTCTATCTTTTCGCGTACGTCCATCTACTGCAGGTAGACAACGGAAGAGTAGGGACTCATCGTCACAGTGGCCCCGCTGGCGGAGCAGATGCCGTTGGACACGATGCTGTCGGAGAGCTTGTAGCCGCCCAGGCTCGCGCTCACGGTAGCGGGCTTGAAGTTGTGGACCACCAGCACGGTCTGGCCGTCATAGCTCATGGTCCATGCGGCTATCGCTGCGTTGCCGGCCTGCACCTCCTTCATCTCGCCCTGCGCCAGGGCCTTGTAGCCGTTGCGGGCCTTTGCGAAGGCGCGGTAGACGTTGAGGATGGAGCTTTCGCTGGCGGACTGCGCCTCCACGGAGATGTCGGCCGAGAGCATCGTGTTGTCCACCTTTCCGTTCAGGGAAGCGGTGGGAACGTAGCCGCTGCGGGTCCACTTGATGGGCGTGCGTATGTATTCGTCGCCGCCGGACTTGGTGCCCCAGTAGCCCAGCTCTTCACCCTGGTAGATGAAGGGCTTGCCGGGGGAGGTCAGCAGCACGGCTCCGGCGAGCTTCTCCTTGGCTATGTCCCTGCCAAGGTCGCTGCCGGCGCGGTCTTCGTCGTGGTTGGAGAGCTTGATGGCGTCGATGAAGTCGGCGCGGTGCGACTTGTACTGCGCGCGGAACCAGAGCACGGTCTTCGCGAAATCGTCGCCCTTGCCTTTGCTGATCCTGTCTTTGAGCGTCCACCAGTAGCTGAAATTGAAGAGCGACGGGAGCCCCTGGTAGTAGGATGCAATCTTGGACGTCTCTTCCCAGGCTTCGCCCACCATGTAGATGTCGCCCTTGCCGCCGCGGGCCTTGTAGGTCTGGTTGCAGCGGTCGTACCATTGCTTGAGGAAGCTGGCGTTGGCGGCGGCCTGGTTCTGGTAGATCCAGATCACGGCGTCGAGCCTCAGTCCGTTCACGCCCATGTTGATCCATTTGTCGGCGCTTTCGGCGAGGGCCTTGAACGCCGGGGATGCGGATGCATTGGCATAGGGGCCGTAGTTGAGGTCGGGCATGGATTTGTCGAAACTGGCGAAGTACCAGATGCTGGAGCCGCCGAAGGTGATGTCGGCAGCGGTGCTGCTGTTGATGGAGTAGGGCTGGCCGAAGGTGAGGCTGGTGCCGTTGCCGCCCCATTTTGTGCCGTTGTCCCAGCTGGTGCTGGAGGAGCGCACGAGGAAACCCCAGTCGGTGTCCACGTCGATGGTGATTTCATGGGTGTCGCTGCCGGTCTGGTAGAGGCCCACGAGGCCGGCGCTGCCTATCCAGAGCCACTTGCTGGCCGATGCATTGGGCTGCTGGGCGGCGGCCGTGGTCTCGGTCACGGTGATGGTCTTCTTGGCCCAGTCCAGCTTGAAATGCAGGCGGCCCTTGTAGCCTAAGTCGCCGCCGGCAGCGGTGTACCAGTTGCCCATTCCGGGGGTCTTGGCACCTCCGTAGTTGTCTACCTTGCCGGCCGCCACGTCTGCGGTGGGATTGCCGGACAGCACGTAGAAGCTGCGGTAGGGACTGCTTTCGGAGGCTATTGCGCTGTTGAACCATTCCCCGCGTCCGGAGTGGTTGAGCACGTAGTCCATGTAGATGTCGATGCCCTTCTCCTTCACTTTGGCTATCAAGTCTTTGAAGTCGGCTTCGGTGCCGAGCTTGGGGTTGATGGCGTTATAGTCCAGGACGTCGTAGCCGTGGTAGGAGGCGGAAGTCTGGATGGGGGAGAGCCAGAGGGCGTTGGCGCCCAGGCCGTCGAGGTAGTCGAGGTGCTGGGTGATGCCCTTGATGTCGCCCCAGCCGTCGCCGTCGGAGTCGGCGAAGCTGTAGACGTTCAGCTGGTAGGTGATTCCGGAGAGTTTTTCGCCGGTCTCCGGCTGGGTGTTCTCGCCATTGCCATTGCCGTTGCCATTTTCGTTACCGTTGCCGTTGTCCGGGTTCACCGGATCGCAGCCGGCGGCGACAGCCAGCATAGCCAAAAGTATAAAGAGTCGTTTCATAATGCGGTGTTCTACAACCTACAATATTAGTAAATCCTCCGCTGAAAAGCAAAAAAAAGACCAGCGCGATGGGGCGCCGGCCTTTTCAAAGGAAGATGCCTTGTCCTATTCCTCGAAGACTGCATTGAAGGTGTGGACACCTTCGGTGTAGTTCGTGGCTTTTTGGATCAGGGACATGAAGTTCTCTGCAGTGGCTTTGACGCCGTCCACGGTGCCTGCAACCCTCACGGGACTCTCGGCCGTGCCGATGGAGATTGCCTTGTTCGTGCCGTTGAGGTGTCCGACGATGAGGCCGCACTGCGCGGTGCCGCCGCCGTTGATGACAGCTTTCACCTTGCAGCCGTCGCCGACGGTGTTGGCGTAATCGCCGATACCACCGCACAGACCGCCGAGGCCGTTGACTGCCACCTTTGACTCAATGATGCCGGTGGCGTCGCAGTCTTTCAGGATGTGGGCCTGGGTGTGGAATCCGTTGATGAGACCGAACACGGACGCCGGATCTGCATTCTCAATATAGATGCTGCCGGTATTCTTGCAGCGGTCCAGGGAATTGGTGCCGCCTGCAACACCGCCTGCACGGATCTTGAGAAGGCCGTTGATGTAGAGGTTGCCGGAGTTCTCGCAGTCCTTGATCACGGTCACGGAAGCGCCTTCAGCAGAAGGCCATGCGGACACGCCGCCTGCAGTACTGTTGGACTTCGTCATGTCGGAATCCACGATGATATCGCCGATATTCGTGCAGTTGTAGAGGGAAGTCTCGTTCTGGTCGATGGTGGACTTGATCTTCTTCACGAAGTAGTCGGCTCCCTGGATGCCGGCGGCATGCAGGATGATATTGACGTCGGAATAGGCCTTGCTGCGGTCGGGAGCCACCATAGTGGCATGGATGCTGCCGGAGTTGGTGCAGTTGGTGATGTCGCCGCCGGAGTTGGCCACGATACCTGCCACCGGAGAACGGCTCACTGCAGCGCTCTTGGCGTGGAGGCCGTCGTAGGTGAAGCTGATCTTTCCGTAGTTGCGGCAATTGTTCACGGTCACGGTGTGGGTCGGATCGCTCACGGCGTAGGTGACGATACCTGCAACGGAAGACACGGGATCATACTTCATGGTGACCTCCGTCAGGCCCTTGGTGCGCCCGAGAGGAGAGCCGGCCACAAGGGAGACTTCTCCCTCGTTGAGGCAGTCATCGATGGCAGCACCGAGCACGCCGGCGATACCTGCGGTGATGATGGTCCAGGTGTCCTTTGCGGATGCGTTGGCGGAAATCTCAGCGGTGTTCTTGCATCCCGTGACGGGACCGTAGGCCTCACCGACCACACCGGCCGCGATGGCGCCGTTCTTGGTCTCGGCACCACCCTCACCGGCAGCGCCGATAAGGGTCACGGTGGCGTTGTTGGTCACGTTCGTGATGGCACCATAGCTCTTTCCGATAGGGGCGAGGACGGTCTTCTCGGCACCGCAGTTGGCCTTGAAGCTGCCGGCGATGGCGAGATTCTTGATGTCGCCGCGCACCACGGGGAAGAGAGGAGCAGCGAGGGAAACGGTGATCGAATGGTCCTTGCCGTCGAAGTTGCCGGTTATCTCGGGAGTGGCAGTCATCTGCTTGCCGACGATGCTGATGTCGGCGCCGAGCTCTGCATCCACGGTGGGATTCTCAAGCCATGCGATCAGTTCGTCTGCGGTGCTGATGACCGTGGCCGTGCTGGCCGCGCCCTCGATGAGGATGGTCTTCGCTGCATAGTCGAAAGTGACGTTGTAGGTACCTGCCACGGCAATGCGGATATTGACTCCGCCGGCTGCGAATGCAGTGCCGATGGTGGGCCTGAACACCTTGTAGGGATTGCCCACGGGATCGATGCCGCTGTCTTCGTTCTCTTCGGCGCCGCCGACGCTGGTACCCCAGTCGTGGTTCGCACGGATCTTGAATTCATCGGTGTCGGTCACGGTCAGGCCTTCATACTTCCAGATGTCGCCTTCGGTGTTGGTGAGGTCGAAGTCCTTGCCCCAGCTGGAGCCTTCGATGGTGCCGATGATGGACCATGCGGTAGGCTTCTCAGGGGTGGGAGGCTCGGGAGTCACGGCTCCGGAAGGATCGTTGCCTTCGCCCATCACGTAGAGCTTCTCTTCGGCAGCGTTGTAGTAGATGTCGTACTTGCCTGCAACGTTGACTCCGAGGTTCTTGCCGTTCTGGGTGGCGTCAACGACGGAACCTGCATCCATCTTGAAGGGTTCCACGTCGCCGGGAGCGCCGCGGTTGACGGCCCAGTCGCTGTTGTAGCGGATCTTGAACTGGCTGTCTTCATTCAGTTCGATGCCCTTGACGGCATAGAAGTCGCCGCTCTTGTACATGATGTAGTCAGCGCGGTCGCCACCCCAGCCGGTGATGTTGCCGACAACGCCCCAATAGCTGAGTGCAGTGCCGGTGGGCACGACGAAGAGGATTTCGTTGAGAGCGTCATACCAGACGTCGTAGTTGCCGTCTGCAGCGACGCCGAGGTTCTTGCCGCCGGGAACTGCCTGGATGGGATCGGTGCCCATGATGAAGGGCTCCACGTCACCGGGAGCGCCACGGTTGACGTCCCAGCTGCTCATGTAACGGACCTTGATCTGGTCGTTGGTGGTCAGGGCCACGTTCTTGCGAACCAGCATGCCGTTTTCTTCCACCATGGCGAGGTCGGCGCTGCCGCCCCAGTTGTTGATGGTGCCTACCACGCCCCAGCTTGCGATTTCAGCGGGCACTTCGCCGGCTGTCATGACGTAGAAGCTGAGTTCTTCGGGATTGAGGTAGAGGTCGTAGGAACCGTCAGCAGGCACAGCGAGGTTCTTGCCGCCGGCTGCGCCAGCGGTCTTGGCGCCGACTTCCACGACGAAGGGCTCTGTGTCGCCGGTAGCGCCGACGTTCTCGGCCCAGTCGTGTGCCTTGCGGAACTTGAACTGGTCGCTGGCTGCGAGTTTAACGTCGCGGGCCACCCAGAATGCTCCGGATGTGGCCATGTCGATGTCGCCGTCCCAGTTGATGCCTGAGCCGGAAATGGCACCGGTGATGCTCCAGCCTTCGAATGTGGGCTGAGGGGTGTCGGGGCCTTCGCCGCTGACGGAAGGCTCATCCTTGCCGAACATAGCAGTGTTCAGCTCGTAGGCGCCCTTGTTGATGTCGAGGTAGATACGGTAGGAACCGGGCTCAACGGAAATGTTGTCTCCGCCAGGAGCGGTGTTGCCGTCCTTTCCACCCCAGTTGGTGTCCCATTTGTCATCGCAGGTGAACTTGAGTTCCGTGGCTTCTGCGAAGGTGTAGTCGATGTAGAAGCGGTGGAAATCCTGGTTGTAGTTCATCTTCATGTTGGCATCTCCGGCGTTCCAGCCGTTGAATGCGCCCACGATTCCGACGTTGTCGAAACTGTAGAGTTTGGTGAGCACGAGGGTGCCGGTGTTGAAGGAGAATCCATAGTAGCGCTTGCTGTAGCACTTGATGTCCTTGGAACCGCTGCTGGCAATGAGCTGTATGGTAGCGGCTTCTGCATCTTCGGCCTGAGCTTCGGAGCCCCAGTTCTTGGTCTCGTCGTCCCAGTTGCCTGCGCCGGTGAGCTTGAATCCGCCGGAAGGACCCTCCTCGCCGAAGTCGATGATTCCGGTGAAGGTGTTGCCGGTCTTCTCATAGTCGTAGAGATACTGGTGGACATTTTCGAATTTCCAGGAACCGACTGCTGAACTTGCGCCGATGACCCAGACATGGTCATAGCTGTCCACGTCAAGGATAAGGGTGCTGTACGGAGTCAGCTTGACGGCAGTGATGTTCGAGAGCACCTCCGTGGCATCGATGGGATTGCCTTTGTCGTTGGCAATGCTGGCTCCGAGCTGGAAGTACAGTGTGAATGGCACGTCAGCCTCGCCTCCGAGACTCAGAATCTTTGAGTTGAGCTCCTTCTGGGAGATGGAAACGGTGCCGGTGTTTTCTTCCTCGTCAACGTTGATCTTTGCGCTCATCTTGGCCTTTTCGGACATGTCCGACGCCTGGGAAACGTAGAGTGAGTAAAGCTTTGCAGCGGGAATTTTAAAGTCTGCAGGAACGAAGCTGGCAACCAGGTCCTCACCTTTCTCATTGAGAATGGTTTCGGCGAAGCTGCTGAGCGTCTGCACGGTAGTGGCGTCCGGGTTGTACACGACCTCAATGTGCTCCTGCTTGCAGGAAGCCATCAGCAGGCCGGCGGCCGCAACTAAAAATGTATAAAGTAACTTTTTCATTTTTCGGTCTCTTTATTAAAATCCCTCGTTCTGGCTAAGCTTGCCGTTGGCGTTGAGCTCTCCAGCGGGGATGGGGTACAGGTTGAATTTCTTATCCACGGCTTGTCCGCCCTGCACGCCGCCCTTGAACTCCCAGAGGTAGTCACCGGTGGTGAAGAGGCCGAAGCGGATCAAGTCCTGACGGCGGTGCCCCTCAAGGTAGAGTTCCCTGCCGCGCTCGTCGATGATGTTGTTAAGTGTGAGATCCAGATTACCAAGGCCGGCGCGGGTGCGGATGGCGTTGAGGTAGGTCTGACCCTTAGTCTTGTCTGCATTGCCGCGGGCTGCACATTCAGCGTACATAAGATATGCATCGGCGCTGCGGAACACGGGGAAGTCGATATCCACGAAGCCGTTTGCCTGGGCTTTGCTGCCGTCATGGTTAACGTTGGAGAACTTCATGGACTTCCAGCCGTTGGAGCCGCCCAGTGCGTCGCGGATTTCATCGATGTACTGCTCATAGCCGTCCTTGAAGAACAATGCGCGCTTGTCGGCAGACTCGAACTTGCTGGTGAAAGTGCCGGTGAGGCTGAGTCCGGCCCATCCTGAAGAAATACCGATGGCCTCCACGTCCATATTGGACCAGGTGCTTGCGAACACGAGGAAATTGGTGGCGCCGTAGGAACGCAGCATTATACCGTCCTGAGGAGCGACGAAGATGATTTCATCACCGTTGTAGGTGGTGTTCTTCGTGCAGAGGTGGTTGTCGGCGCAGAACAGGTCGGAGTATGTGCCGTGCAGGGGATACTCGTTGATGATGGTCTCGCACATTTCCGCGCACTTGTCGTACATGGGAGTGCCTTTCCAAACCTCGGCGTTGAGGTAGAGCTTGGCAAGAATCATCTGCACGAGGCCCTTGTCGGCGCGTCCGTACACGTTCTTGCCAGGTTCTGCCAGGTCGGAGCCTTCCAGAAGGGCCTTGCCTTCTTTCTCGATGTAGTCGAAGAGCTCGGCTCTCTTGATCTGGTCGCCGCCTTCGGAACCGACGCTGGATTTCTCGTCGGAGAAGGGCACGTTGGCGAACATGTCGATTGCGTGGTACCAGCTCAGGAGCCTGAGGGCGCGGGCCTCGGCAATGTATTTGTCCTTGAGGTCATATCCGGAAATCTGGGTATCCATGGACTGGCGGATGAACTCGTTGCAGAGGCTTATCTGGAAGAATATACGATAGTACATACTGAGGGAAAACTCGTTCGACGAGGTCCACGTCAGGTGGTGGATATCGAAGAGGTTGCCGTCGTTCCAGCAGCAGGTAATCACGTCGGTGGGGAGCTCCTCCATATTCACGAGAGCGCGCATGTACTGGCCGAAGCCGCCGTCGACACCGCTGATGTCGGGACCACCGTCCTGACCGTGGGAAGAAGAACTGGACAGGCCCTGGTAGCACTTTGCAAGCAGGCTTGTGAAAGCATCCTGGTTGTTGAGCACGTCCTTGGGAAGAACGGTATTGGGGTCGATAGGAGTCACGTTGAGGTCACCGACACAAGAATTGAAGGCGCCGGCTGCAACGAATGCAGCGACTGCCATAGCTATGAATTTAATCTTTTTCATATTGTGTCAGAAATTAGAAATTGAATTTGAGACCAAGGATGTAGGTGCGCGGACGAGGGTACATGTTGTTGTCGATTCCGGAGAAGATTTCCGGGTCGATGCCCTTGTAGCCGGTCAGGCACGCCACATTGTTGACGGATGCGTAGATGCTTGCACCGATGAAGCGCTCTCCAATGGTGATGAGCTTGGGGAATGCGTACTGGATGGTGACGTTGTCGAGCTTCAGGAAGGAAGCGTCGGTCACGTACATATCGGACCAGTACTGTGCGAAGTTGTTGAAATTGTGGAAGGGAGCCGTCTTGTAGCGGTTGTTGATGAAGTTGTTGGTGGACAGGTCGGTAAGGAGGTCACCGTCGCTCATCACGTTGTTGTACACATAGTTGCCGATGTTGGCATGGGCACTTGCCGCTATGGTGAGGTTCTTCCAGTTGAACTGGGTATTGAGACCGAAGGTCCAGTCGGGAGCTGCGCTGTGGAAGCAGTATTTATCCTTCTGGTCCACCTTGCCGTCGTTGTTGCGGTCGACGTAGGCACCCTCGATGGGCCTGCCGTCGGTGTCGTAGATCTGCTGGTACACATAGAAGGAGTTGGGAGCGTGGCCGGTCTGGTGGACCTGAACCTTGTTGTCGCTGCCTCCGGAGATGTTGCCGGTCTCCACGCCGTAGTAATCCTCGCGCTCATCGTCCGTGGTAAGGCGGGTGATCTTGGTGTTGTTGTAGGCGGCGTTGAAACCTATCCTCCAGCTCATGTCCTTGGTTTCCACGGGAATCGTGTTGAGTTCAAGCTCGACACCGAAGTTCTCGAGGTCGCCGATGTTGGCGTTCAGGTAGTTGGTCAAGTTGGCGCCTGCGGCAACGGGAGTCCAGTTGAGGAGGTCCTTGGTAAAACGCTTGTAAACGTCGACGGATCCTGTGATGCGGTCACCTATGAAGCCCCAGTCGAGTCCGGCGTTGTAGGTGGTAGTGGTTTCCCACTTGAGGTCTGCGTTGTATCCGTCGGGAGTAAGAGGCGTCACGAAGTTGCCGCCGAAAGGATACATACAGGCGTCGGTGTTGTAGGTGTAAGTGGCCAGTGAAGGATAGTTACCTGCATTGAGGTCCTGTTGTCCGGTCTGGCCCCATGACAAACGGAGCTTGAGGGCGGAGAGGGGATCGACGTTCTTGAGGAAACTCTCGTTCTTGATGTTCCAGCTTGCCGCGACGGAAGGGAAGATGCCCCACTTGTTGTTGGCGAAGCGGGAGGTACCGTCGGCACGGAGGGTAGCCGTGATGAGGAAGCGGTTGTCGAAGCTGTAGTTGGCACGACCGAAGAAAGACACGAGGAAGTATTCAGTCTTGAAGGTCTTGGGCTTTGACAGATAATAGGAAGGATCGGCAGACGTGGTGTTGTCGGCCTTGAAGGTCTCGCTGTACGTCTCGTGGTAGTAGTGGGCCCAGGAGTAACCTGCCATCACGTCCACGAAGTGCTTGTCGAAGTCGTGGCTGTAGTCGGCATAGAATTCAAGGGTCTTGTCGTCGTTGACCTGGTTGTAATTGCTGTGGTATCCGGAGGCGTGGTTGTTTGCCTGCTGGTCCTTGCTGTGCATGGATTGCTCTGTGTCGGGCGCAACATCCACGGTGCCGTTGGAGCGGGAAGTATCCAGACCGAGGTTGAGGTTGAACCTGAGGTCCTCGAATCCGTGCACCTTATAGTCGAACTGGGCGTTGCCCACGAAACGAAGGGCGTTGGAGAGGTCGATCTTGTCGTTGATGAGGGCCACGGGGTTCTGGCCGGCCATGGAGTTGCAGTTGTCAACCGTGAAAGTACCCTTGCCGTAGTTCCACCAGCTGTATCCGTTGAGGCCGTTGGCGTCGTAGACGGGCTTGGTCGGGTCGTATTTGACGGCGGCACCGATTGCGCCGGAGTTGGCGAAGCGGTTGTCCATGTTCATGCCCTTGCCGTTGAGGTTGACGGACAGGTGTTCGTCGAGCAGCACGGGGTTGAGGTTGAGGGCCACGGTCTCACGGGTGAGGTTGCTGGTTTTCAGGGTACCGTCCTGGTTGTGATAACCCAGGGAAACGCGGTAGGGCATGTAGAACTTGGTGCTCTTGCCAGCCTTGCCGCTCACGGAGACATTGCCTTCCAGGGTCTTGGCGAGCTGGAAGATTTCCTTCTGCCAGTCGGTGCTGGCGTCGCCGAGCATAGCGTAGGCTTCGCTGCCGACGCCGTAGCGGTCGGCCATGACCTGGCGGAGTTCATCGGCGGTGAGGACATCCACGTACTTGGTGTTCTGGCTCAGGGAGCCGGTGAAGTCGAAGTCAACATGCAGAGCGTTGTCGAACTTGCTGCCCTTCTTGGTGGTGATCATGATGACGCCGTTGGATGCGCGGGAACCGTAGATTGCGGTTGCGGAGGCGTCCTTCAGAACGGTGAAGGTCTCGATGTCGCTGGGGTTGATGGAAGCAAGCATGTCCGATACGCCGTTGAGGCCGACTTCCGAAATGGGAAGGCCGTCGATAACCACGAGAGGGTCGTTGTTGGCCTTGAGGGAAGAGCCACCGCGGATGCGGATCGTGTTGCTGGAGCCGGGCTGGCCGTCACCTGCGGTGACCACGACGCCTGCGCTCTTGCCCATGAGCAGGGAAGAAGGCGAAGTGGCGACGCCCTTGGTGAGCTGGTCTGCCTTGACCGTGGAGACGGAGCCGGTGAGGTCGCTTTTCTTGACGGTACCGTAGCCGATGACCACGACGTCGTCAAGGAATTCGGTGTCCTCCACGAGCAGGATGCTTGCGGGCAGGCTGCCGGCGGTGAAAGTCTGGCTTGCATAACCGATGCAGCTGACTTCCACTACTGCATCTGCACTGGAAACGGTCAAATCGAAATCGCCGTCGAGTCCGGTCGGGGTCCCGGTGGTAGTGCCTTTTTCCATGACGGTGGCACCGATCACCGGCCCCTGCGAATCGACTACGACTCCTTTGATCCGGTATCCGTTCTGGGCGGATACGGAAGTAGCTATCAGGCTGAAAAACAAGATAGTTACTGCGGTAATAATCCTTTTCATTTAGAGTGTAGTTAGATATTTTTGGTTAGTGTATGTTGGTTTGGAATTTATTTCGTTTTGACGAGGCTCACGCTGCACGCGCCCAGCACCAGGAAGATGCCGGCGAGCAGGAGCATCGTGCCCTGGCTGCCCGCAAGGCTCATCACTGCGCCGCCGGTGGCTGCGGCCACTATCTGCGGCAGGCAGATGGTGCAGTTGAAGAGGCCCAGGTAGCTGCCCATATAAGGATTGCCTTCCAGGGCGTTGGTCAGGAAGGTGAAGGGCAGGGCGAGCATCGCGGCCCAGGCGAAGCCGATGAGGAAGTAGCTGCCGAAGAGCAGGTACTGGTTGTGGATGAACATCACGGATGCGAATCCCACAGCGCCGGCGAGCAGGCTCACCACGTAGGCGAGCTTGAGGTTCTTGAAGCGGGGGATCACCAGGGCCCAGAGGATGGAGCCCACGGCCTGCACGGCGAAGAGCACGCCCACCCAGTTGCCGGCGGCCTGGTAGGCGGCGGAGGCCACGTCGGTGGTGTCCCAGCAGTTGCGGGCGATGGCGCCGTTGGTGTAGGTCCACATATACAGGAATGCCGCCCAGCAGAAGAACTGCACGAGGCCCACTGTCCAGAAGGTCTTCGGGGCCTTGAGCAGGAGCTTGAAGAGGCCCTCGGACTTGGGTGCCTCGGCCTTTGCGGGGTCGATGCCGTGGAATTCGGCATACTCCTTCGGGGGCATCTCCTTGACTTTCAGGAAGGTGTAGAGCACGCACACGATGAGGATAGCGGCTCCGCACCAGAAGCTGTAGATCACGCTGTCGGGCACCACGCCTTCGGGGGCGGTGTTGGCTATGCCTATCCAGGTGAAGAAGATGGGGAAGAGGTAGCCCACCAGGGAGCCTGCGTTGCACAGGAAGCTCTGGATGCTGTAGGCTTCGGCTTTCTGGCTCTCGCCCACCATGTCGCCCACCATCATCTTGAAGGGCTGCATGGCCACGTTGATGGATGTGTCCAGGAAAATCAGGGAGAAGAGCCCGAACCACATTGCGGCGTTGAGCCCCAGGAACACGTAGGCGGTGGAGAGGTTCAGCGAGCCGGCCTTGGGCAGGAAGAGCATCACCAGCACGGCGACCACCGCGCCGATGAGCAGGTAGGGCTTGCGGCGGCCTATCCTGGTCCAGGTGCGGTCGGACCATTTGCCGATGAGGGGCTGGACTATCATGCCCATGAGAGGAGGCAGGATCCAGAAAAACGAAAGCTGGTGGGGATCTGCGCCTAGGGTGGCGAAGATGCGGCTTATGTTGGCGCTTTGAAGAGCGTAAGCAATCTGTACTCCGAAAAATCCGAAGCTCAGGTTGAACATTTGGGCAAATGTCAGTTTTTTGTTGTTGGCCATCAGGCAGTGCATTATGTGATTAGCCCACAAATATAAGTATTTTTTTAATATATTATAATAGTAATGTTTGTGGCTCAATATTTGTGTATATTTGCAGCGTGAAATTGAAAAGTCTCATAATCGCCGTCCTGGCCGCTTTCTGTGCGGTTCCGCTGGGCGCCCAGTCCCTGGACTTCAAGAAGCCCTCGGGCTATCCTATGTATTATGAGGCCCACGACGGCGACACCACTTTCTTCGACACCATCGACCCGATCTGGGTCTTTCCGCGCGGGCGCAAGATGAAGAGCGGCGACTGGCGCAAGGAGTACCGTCTGATCTACAATTTCAACAAGATCTATCCATATGCCCTGGTGGGCCGCAAGCTGATGGCCCAGGTGGACAGCACCATAGCCGCCGACGTGACCAAGCGCTCCCAGCGCACCCAGTACATCAAGCAGGTGGAAAAGGAGCTTCTGGGGCTCTTCACGAAAGACATCAAGCAGATGACCACCTCGCAGGGCGTGCTGCTGATGCGGCTGGTGGACCGCGAGTGCGGCATCAGCGCCTTCGACATCATCAAGGAATACGAGAGCGGCTTCGCGGCCAATTTCTGGCAGGTCATCGCCAGACTGTTCTCCCAGGACCTCAAGGCCCGCTACGAGCCGACCGGCCGCGACGCAAAGATCGAGGAGCTGGTCCAGATCTGGGATTCCGGCCAATGGGACCAGTTCTACTACTCAGTCTTCTGGGAAGCCCCCAGGAAAACCGAAATCAAGTTCGACCGCCTCAAGAGCGAGGTCAAGAAGAAGCGCTGACGTTGTCTTCGCGCGCTAGGAATGACATCGCTGCGCTCAGAATGACACCCCGGCGCTCGGAATGACTTACTGGTGCTCAATTAGCGCTCAACGACCTTCAGCTTGCCGTCCGCCGTGTCGAAAACGGCGTGGGGCGTGCCGCCGGAGATCCAGTCTTTCAGGACGATGAGGCGGGCGCCGGTGGGCAGGGCCATGTCCACGGCGTCGTGGAAGTGGCCGAAGATGAAGTAGTCCACGTGGACGGCTTCCGACTGCTTGAGGGCGAAGCGGTAGAGGGGCTCGTCCTTTCCCTTGAAATGGTAGGCGTCGTGGTGCCTGCGGTTGCCGCCGGACCAGCCGAGGCCCAGGTGGAATGCGATACGGGGGTGCAGGGTGCTGAAAAGAGCCTGCACGGTGCGGCTGCTGAACACCTTGTTCATCAGTTTCTGTCCCGGACGGCCGCCGCCGATCAGGTGGCCGTGGCCAAGGCAGAAGGTCTTGCCGCCGATTTCCGTGAGCTGCGGCTGAGAGCAGCGCCGCATCCCGAGGCTCTCGAAGAAGGAGAAGCACCACATGTCGTGGTTGCCGGGGAAGAAGCACACCTGCACGCCCTCGTCCATCAGGGCGATGAATTTCGCCACCACGCGAGCGCCTTCCCGGGGCACGACGTCCCTGTATTCATACCAGAAATCCCAGATGTCGCCGAGCAGGTAGAGGGCCCGCGTCTCTTCCGCGGGAATGCCGTCCAGGAACGACAGGAAACGCCGTTCCCGCTCCACCGGGTCCGCTGTGCGCAGCCCCAGATGGACGTCCGACACGAAATAGACCAGCCTCCTCATCAGACGAGGAAAATGAGCACCAGCAGACCCGCCAGGGCACAGTAGAGCCCGAACCACTTGAGCTGGGCCTTGCGCACCAGGGCGATCATCACCTTACAGGCGAAGAGCCCGGACACGAACGCCGCCACGAAGCCCACGGCCAGCGGCAGGAAGCCCACCGACGAAGCGGCCACCTCGCCTCCCACGACATCCAGGAACGCCTCGCCGAGTATGGGCACGAGCACCATCAGGAATGAGAACTGGGCCATCTTGTCCCGCTTCACTCCGCTGATAAGTCCGGTGCTGATGGTCGTTCCGGAGCGCGACAGGCCGGGAATCACGGCGAACGCCTGACCCACGCCGACCACGAGCGCCTGCCAGAATGAGATGCCGTTACGGTGCTCCCGGACAGCTTTCTGCCGCCTGGCCATCCAGTCGGAAAACGTCAGAAGCATAGCCGTGACGACGAGCGCTAGCCCGACAACCAGCATCGAGCCGAACGCCGATTCCACCTTGTCCTTGAAGAACATGCCCACGATGAACACGGGAATCATGGACACGCAGAGCTTTGCGATGTAGTCCGTCTCGTCGTTGTATTTGAATTTGAAGAGCCCGCAGAGGAGCTTCCAGATTTCTTTCCTGAACACCACGATCGTGGCGAGCACCGTGGCGGCGTGGACCGTCACTTCGAAGATGAGGTCTTCCGCCGGCTCCACGCCCAGAAGCGCCTTGCCTATGGCGAGGTGCCCGCTGCTGCTGACGGGAAGGAATTCGGTGAGGCCCTGCACGAGCCCGAGAATCAATGCCTGCAACCAATCCATAGCCTACTCCTCCTTGTCGTCGAAGCGGCCCATGATGGCCACTACCACCAGCACGATGCCGGCTATGATCACGAGCGGCGCCGCGACCAGGCGGCGGGCGTCGAACATCGCATAATTGAACACGTTGGGATCCGGGCTCACTCCACCCATCATCAGGATGTATCCGGCCACCATCACAAGCAGCCCTGCGAGCATGAATTTGATGCCCTTCCGGGACATTGCCATCTTTTCCATAGAATACTAATAGTATAAGCGGTCCTTGTCGAGGGACACGAGTTTATTGACCACAAGGTAGGTGCTCAGCAGGCATATCGCCACGCCGCACACCACCACCACTCCGGCCACGATGAGCAGCGACCTGAGTTCGATCACGGCGAACATCTGCGGGAACGAACGGTTCAGCAGGGCGAGCGCACCGGCAAGGGCGGCGAGGGCCAGCACGGAGGCGATAAGCCCCTGGGCCAGAGCCCCTTGCATGAACGGCCTACGGATGAAGCGGCGGGTGGCACCCACCAGCTGCATCGTGTGCACGGTGAAGCGGCGGGAGAATACCCCGAGGCGCACCGTGTTGTTGATGAGCACGAAGGAGATGAAGAGCATGAGGAGGATGAATATGCCCAGCACCATCGAAATCTTGGTCAGGTTGTTGTTGAGCGTCTCCACCAGCGACTGCTGGTACTCCACCTCTTCGACCACCGGGGACGCGGACAGCGCGCGGCGCACGAAGGCCACGCTGTCGGGGGTCACGTAATCGCCGTGGAGCGTGATTTCCAGCGACACCGGCACCGGGGCGGTCTCGAAGATTTCGAGGAAATCGCTTCCAAGCATCCCGGCAAGCTCCGCCGCGCCCTCTTCCCGCGACACCAGGTGGGTGCCCTTGATGAAGGGAAGCGTTTCGATGGATTTCTGGTACGATGCAGCCTGCTCGTCGGTGGTGTCCTGTTTCAGGATCACCGACAGCTGCATGTTTTCCTTGAAATAATCGGAAACGGAGCGGGCGTTGACAATGAGCAGGGCGGCCACTCCGATGAGCAGGAGCACGAGGCTGATGCTGATTATGCTGGATGCATAGGCGTTTCTCAGCCGCCGGCGAATTATCTTGTTCTCTTCTTTTTTTGCCATAATCTCCCAAATTGACTTCAAAGATAGTGAATTATCGATATTTCAAAAAAAATTCTTACCTTTGTGCGAATGGCAGAAAAAGTTAACAAAGTCCTGTTTGTGAACTCCGAGATGTGTCCCTATCTCCCGGAGTCTGAGATCGCTACGATAGCCAGGGCCCTCCCTCAGGGCATACAGGAAAGAAAGAAAGAGATACGTTCGTTCATGCCCCGCTACGGTTTCATCAACGAGCGAAAGAACCAGTTGCACGAAGTGATAAGGCTTTCCGGGATGAATATAATCATCTCCGACGTGGACCATCCCCTGATCATAAAGGTAGCCTCCATTTCCTCTGCGCGCATACAGGTGTATTTTATAGACAACGAGGATTATTTCCGCCGCAAGCAGTTCTACGCCGACGACAACGGCATCTTTTTCCCCGACAACGACGAGCGCACGATCTTCTTCGCGCGCGGCGTGCTCGAGACCGTGAAAAAGCTTCGCTGGGCTCCTGACGTGATCCATTGCCACGGCTGGATTTCCCATCTGGTGCCCGCCTACCTGAAGAAGGCCTATAAGGACGACCCCATATTTTCTTCCAGCAAAATAGTCGTTTCACTCTATGGCGACACTCCCGCCACCGGCTTCCGCACCGGCTTCGCCGAGAAGGCGGCTTTCGGCGGCCTGGCGGAGACGGACCTCGCCTTCCTCAAGAAGCCGGATGGCATAAATCTTGCTAAAACCGCCATCCAGTACGCCGACGGCATTATTGTCGGCTCCCCGGACGTCGACCCCAAGCTTGTGAGGTATTGCCGGTCGCTTAAGCTGCCCGCCCTCCAGTACGACGAGGCGGCGATGCAGAACGGGAGCTACATCGATGCGTACAACGCTTTTTACGACACGATCTGACGCAATGAAATTCAAATTGTCCGGGGTAGCGGCGGCCTTGTTCTGCTGCCTGTCTTGTGTGAATGTGAATCCGGAACTGGGCGGCAACCTCATTCCGGCCGACCAGACTTATCAGATATATCCAGTCGAGGCGGGGCTGCCTTTCGGGGCCGTGAGCATGCTGCCTGCGGACTCCCTTTCCGGTTACTCCCAGCGCCGCATCACCATAGGCGCAATACGCGACGACTTCTATGGGCTCACCACCCGCAGTTGCGCGATGACCCTCGTGCCAGTGCTCGACACCCTCGATTTCGGCAACCTCAAGGCCGTCAAGGTGGAGCGTTTCCATTTCGCCGCCGCCTTCGACACCCTTTCCGTGGCCCGCTCCGACCAGCGGCATATCATCCAGAACGTCCGTGTGCATTCGCTTGCGGCCCCTATGTCGGCCGGCAGGGATTTCGACATCAACGGCAAGACGCTGAAGGTGGACTACTCCAAGTCCATCGCCGACGGCAACCCTGTGGTCTCCGGGTCCGACTCCCTGGCGTTCGATTTCACCGAAGAGTACGCCCGCCGCTTCCTCAGTATCACCCAGGAAGACCTTTCCGACTTCGGCAAGTACGTGAAGAAGGTGCCGGGCATCCATATTTCGACCGACGCGCCCATGGGCGAAGGCGGCCGCATCAATATGTATGAGCTCCAGGTGGGCTACGACAAAGCCGTGAAGTACGTTGTCGGCAACTATGCCCAGCTGTCGCTCAAGTGCGACTACGACTTCGACGGCGTGGCCGAAAAGGATACGGCGTTCTTTTTCGCCTTCGGCCTGAACTCGTTCACAAAGCTGGATTCGCTGTTCACCGTCACGTCCCGCGGCAATTATCCTGAATACTGCCTCAACCTCACCACACAGGAGACGGCGGATCTGGCCGGTCCCGCAGGCGAGGAGGTGCTCATCGAGGGCGGCGGCGGCCTGAAGCCCGTCATCTCGGCGCGCGCCCTTAAGCACCTGGCCGAGGACCTGATACGCTCCAGGGGCGGCGTGCCCGAGGAAGCGGTCATCAACAAGGCCACCCTGGTGCTGCCGTTCCGTTTCCCGGACGACTACAGGGAAATGTTCAAATATCCAGCGGTGCTGAGCCCGACCTGCCGCATCCGCCAGAACGACACCACCGTCGTTTTCGCCGGCCTGACCGATTCGAGCTCCGAAAATGAGAACCACGGCGCCATCAACCGCAGCCTGCTCTGCTACTCGCCGGACATCACCTACCACCTCCAGGAGCTCCTGAAGGTCCGTGAGACCCCGACTGCGGGAGAGGCCTCCAACGAGGCCTTCAAGCGCCGCAAACTGCTCAAGGGCGAATATGATATCTGGCTCATAATCAACGCGATGGAGGAGATTGAAAACTCCAGCAGTTCGTCCGACATGGATGCGTACTACCAGATGCTCGCCTACCAGAACTATTATAATAGTATGTATTACGGCGGTTATGGCGGCTACGGCGGCTATGGAATGGGAGGCTACGGCATGGGCGGCTATGGCTACGGCTACGGCGACCCGTATTCCAACTACTACACCTACGCCCTGATGGCCCAGTATGCCCAGGCCGCTTCCTCGAGCAGCTCCACCTCCACTCAGGAGATGCTGGACAAGGACCGCTACTACTGCGCGTTCCTCTACGGCCCCGATGCTGCGGACGCTTCTCTGCGTCCGCGTCTGGAACTTACTTTTTCGCTGGCGAAAAAGTAAGTTCCCAATCATCCCCCTGCACCCCCAGGGGACGGGGGGCGTTCCCCCCGAGACAGCTGACGCTGTCAGCCTAATATCCCCCTGCACCCCCAGGGGACGGGGGGCGTTCCCCCCGAAACCCCCTGAGTCGCTTCGCTCCGTTTTCGCTGGCGAAAAAGTAAACCATCTTCCGTTTTTGGCAAACGGTTGATAATCAACGCGTTCTGTGTCTCCTGTGCTCTGGATGGAGCATAGGAGATTCGTCTTTGCTTGATATTCAGTAGTTTAGTGAAAACGCTGCTACTGGGTGAGGCCGTGTCGAAAATGTTGGAAGAAAAAAAATGCCGGATGTCGTAAGTGTCCGAAAAACGGAAAGTTAGCTGAAAAATTCCGCGTCGAAAATATTCAAAAAAATATTGAAAAAGTCTTGCGGTTTGCAGAATTTTTACTAACTTTGCAGTCCCAAATTTTGGCTCTTTGTGGGCTATCCTGCTGAGAATCAAGTATTTAGGGTTTTACGATAATTATTTTTTAAAGTAATACAACAATGTTACAACCTAAGAGAACAAAATTTAGAAGGGAACAGAAGAACCGCATGAAGGGCAACGCCCAGAGGGGCAACCAGCTCGCTTTCGGTTCCTTCGGTATCAAGACCCTTGAAAATTGTTGGCTCACTGCACAGCAGATCGAGGCCGCCCGTCAGGCTATCTCCCGTAGGATGAACCGTGAAGGTCAGATCTGGATCAGGGTCTTCCCTGTGAAGCCTATCACCAAGAAGCCTCTCGACACCCGTATGGGTAAAGGTAAGGGCGATCCCTATGCATTCGTGGCTCCCATCACTCCCGGCCGCATCATCTTCGAGGCTGAGGGCGTGTCCCTGGAGACTGCAAAAGAGGCAATGCGCCTCGGTGCCAACAAGCTCCCCATCGCGACCAAGTTCGTCGTTCGCAGGGATTATGTCGAATAATTTAATGGAGAAAAGAAAATGAAAGCAGCAGAAGCACGCGAAATGTCTGTAGCAGACCTGCGCGACCGAATCGCAATCGAGAAGAGCAATCTCGACACAATGAAGATCAATCACGCCATTTCTCCGTTGGAAGACACATCCAAATTCAAGAAGACCAGAAAGGATATCGCTCTTATGATCACTATCCTCGCTGAAAAAGAAAAACAGAACTAAATCAGAGGCTTTATGGAAAGAAATCTTCGTAAGGAAAGAATAGGAATAGTGGTCAGCAGCAAGATGGACAAGACCATTGTCGTGGCCGTCGAGCGCAAGGAGAAGCACCCCCTCTATGGCAAGTTTGTCAAGAAGACCACCAAGTTCGTGGCACAGGACGAAAAGAACGAGTGCGGTGAAGGTGATACCGTCCGCATTATGGAAACCCGCCCGCTGAGCAAGACCAAGAACTGGAGATTAGTTGAAATCGTAGAAAAAGCTAAGTAGTTATGATACAGCAGGAAACACGTTTACAGGTGGCCGACAACTCCGGAGCTAAGGAAGTCCTTTGCATCCGCGTGCTTGGCGGTACCAACCACCGTTATGCCACTGTTGGCGACAGGATCGTCGTCACCATCAAGAGCGCCATCCCCGGTTCGGACGCCAAGAAAGGCACCGTGTCGAGGGCTGTCGTCGTGCGCACCAAGAAGGAAATCCGTCGCGCCGACGGTTCCTACATCCGCTTCGACGACAACGCTTGCGTTCTTCTCAACAATGCAGGCGAACTTCGCGGCACCCGTATCTTCGGCCCCGTGGCCAGGGAGCTTCGCGAGAACTATATGAAAATCGTTTCACTGGCACCGGAGGTCCTTTAATACTTAAGCATTATGAACAGAATCAAGAAAGGCGACACCGTGTATGTCAATGCCGGTAACGACAAAGGTAAGACCGGTAAGGTCCTCTCCGTCGATCCCGCAAAGGATCGCGCTATCGTGGAAGGCGTCAATATGGTCAGCAAGCACACCAAACCGAACGCCAAGCAGCCTCAGGGTGGCATCATCAAGAAGGAAGCCCCCATTCACATATCCAATCTCAACCTCATCGATCCCAAGAGCGGCAAGCCCACTCGCGTTGGTTTCAAGGTAGAGGGCGACAAGAAAGTCCGTATCGCTAAAAAATCCGGAGAGGAGATCAAGTAATTATGGCAAAGAAAGCAAAAGAAGTTGAGGTTCAGGCTCTGCCTCAGGGATATGTTCCTACCCTCAAGAAAGTTTACAAGGAGGAGATCATCGACAAGCTGATGAAGCAGTTCAGCTACACCACCGTCATGCAGGTTCCCAAGCTTGTGAAGATCACCATCAACGAAGGTGTCGGCCAGGGCACCCAGGACCGCAAGGTCGTGGAGGAAGCCGCCGAGGAGCTCGCGCTCATTACCGGCCAGAAGGCTCTCATCACCTCTTCCCGCAAAGACGTTTCCAACTTCAAGCTCCGTAAGGGCATGCCCATCGGAACCAAAGTGACCCTGCGCAACGTCAAAATGTATGAATTCCTCGAGAAGCTCATCCGTGTGGCTCTCCCGCGTATCCGCGACTTCAACGGCATCGCCGAGAAGATGGACGGCCAGGGCAACTACACCCTCGGACTCAAGGAGCAGATCATCTTCCCTGAGATCGACATCGACAAGAACCCCCGTATCCACGGCCTCGAGATTACTTTCGTGACGACGGCCCGCACCGATGAGGAGTGCCACGCTCTTCTCGCCGCGTTCGGTCTGCCTTTCAAGAAACATAACAAATAAGATACTATGGCAAAAGAATCAATGAAAGCCCGCGAAGTCAAGCGCGCGAAACTGGTTGCTAAGTACGCAGAAAAGAGAAAGGCACTCAAGGAAGCCGGTGACTGGGCCGCACTCGACAAGCTCCCCAAGAACGCTTCCCCCGTCCGTCTCCACAACCGTTGCTCCCTCACCGGCCGTCCGAAGGGCTACATGAGGGCATTCGGCCTCAGCCGTATTCAGTTCCGTGAGATGGCCAGCAACGGCCTTATCCCGGGCGTCAAGAAGGCAAGTTGGTAAAAATTAAAAATTCAACGATATGACAGATCCTATTGCAGATTACCTCACCAGGGTTCGCAACGCCTATCTGGCCGGCAACAAGGTAGTGGAGATCCCTTCGTCCAAGATGAAGGTCGCCATCACCCAGATACTCTGTGAGAAGGGCTACATCCTCAGCTACAAGGTGGTTGAAGGTACCCCTTACAATACAATCAAAATAGCCCTCAAGTACCATCCCCAGACCAAGGCTGCCGCCATCAAGAAGATCGAGCGCATCTCCAGCCCCGGCCTGCGTCAGTACACCGATGTGGAGAACATGCCCCGCGTCCTGAACGGACTCGGCATCGCCATCCTTTCCACGTCCAAGGGCATCATCACCGACAAGGAAGCCAAGGAGCTCGGCGTCGGCGGTGAAGTCATTTGCTACGTCTATTAATCAAACAAAACAGTACAGTAATGTCAAGAATTGGTAAATTGCCTGTAAGCCTTCCGTCCGGTGTCAGCGTCAAGCTTGAAGACGGCAACGTGTTGAAGGTTAAAGGACCTCTCGGCGAGATGTGCCAGAAAGTAGATCCGGACATCAAGGTCACCGTTGAGGACAATCAGATCAAGTTCGAGCGCCCCACCGACCAGCCTCGTCACCGCAGCATGCACGGTCTCTACCGCGCCCTGGTGCACAACATGGTCGTTGGTGTGTCCGAAGGTTTCACTACCCAGCAGGAACTGGTCGGCGTGGGCTACCGCGTCTCCGTCCAGGGACAGCTTCTCATTTTCTCCCTCGGCTATTCCCACGAAATCCAGCTCATGCTTCCCGATGAGGTCAAGGCTGAGATTCCTGATGTCAGGAAGGGAGAAAATCCTCGTCTGGTCCTGAAGAGCTGCGACAAGCAGCTGGTCGGCCAGGTAGCAGCCAAAGTGCGTTCATTCCGCCGTCCGGAGCCGTACAAGGGCAAGGGTATCAAGTTCGTTGGAGAGCAGCTCCGTCGCAAGGCCGGCAAGACTGCATCCGCAAAATAAAAGGAGGATTGATTTATGGCACTCAATAGAATTGAAAGAAGAAGAAGGATCCACTACCGCATCCGCAAGCACGTCAACGGCACTGCAGAGCGTCCCCGTATGGTCGTTTTCCGCAGCAACAAGCAGATCTACGTGCAGGTCGTGGACGATCTCCAGGGAAAGACCCTCGTGGCTGCCGCTTCCAACGACAAGGAGCTCGCAGCAAAGACCAAGGGAATGTCCGGCATCGAGGCCGCGGCAGTGGTCGGCAAGGCCATCGCAGAGCGCGCCCTCGCCAAGGGTATCACCACCATCTCTTTCGACCGTGGCGGATATCTTTTCCACGGCAGGGTTAAAAGTTTGGCAGACGCAGCCCGTGAAGGCGGTCTCATTTTCTAATCTCTAAGACTATGGCAAATACAAACGTTAAAAGAGTAAAGACATCTGACCTTGAACTTAAGGACAGACTGGTTGCCATCCAGAGGGTTACCAAGGTGACCAAGGGTGGACGTCACTTCCGCTTCGCGGCTATCGTCGTCGTCGGCGATGAGAACGGAGTCGTTGGCTACGGTCTCGGAAAGGCAAATGAAGTCACTGCCGCTATCGCAAAGGGCGTGGAAGATGCAAAGAAGAATCTCGTGAAGATTCCCGTCATCAACACCACCATCCCCCACGAGCAGGAAGCCAAATTCGGTGGTTCCCGCGTGTTCATGAAGCCCGCAGCGCCCGGTACCGGTGTGAAGGCCGGTGGTGCTATGCGCGCCGTCTTCGAGTCCGCAGGTATCCAGAACGTCCTTGCAAAGTCCAAGGGCTCATCCAACCCTCACAACCTCGTGAAGGCAACCGTGAGCGCCCTGACCCAGATGAGGGACGCCTACACCGTGGCCGGTCTCCGTGGCATTGCTATGAACAAAGTTTTTAACGGCTAGGAGGACACGATTATGGCAAAGCTCAGAATTACACAGATTATCAGCAGCAACGGTGAGACCAGGCGTCAGAAGGACAACCTTCGCTGCCTCGGTATCCGCCGCATGCACCAGACCGTCGAGGTGGAGCAGAATCCCGTGACCATGGGAATGCTTTCCAAGATCGCCCATCTCGTCAAGTATGAAGTTATTGACTAAGGAGGACCGTGATTATGAAACTTGAGAATCTCGCACCTGCAACTGGTGCAACCAAAACAAGCAAAAGACTGGGTCGCGGTCAGGGTTCCGGCAAGGGCGGCACTGCCACCCGCGGTACCAAGGGCGCACAGGCCCGCGCCGGCTACGAGCACAAGATCGGCTTCGAAGGCGGTCAGATGCCTATCCAGCGTCGTCTCCCTAAGTTCGGATTCAAGAACCCCACCCGTGTCGAGTACAAGGCCGTCAATGTCGCTGACGTCGAGGCTCTTGCCGCCCGTCTCGGTGTGAAGGAGCTTGGCGTCGAGGATTTCAAGGCTGCCGGCCTCGCCGGTAAGAACGACCTCGTGAAGGTGCTCGGCAACGGTGAGATCACCGCAGCCGTCACCGTCACCGCCGACGCTTTCTCCAAATCCGCTGTTTCAAAAATCGAGGCTGCCGGTGGTAAGGCAGTCGTAAGCGAATAAAAGCAATGAAGAAGTTTATTGAGACAATCAAGAACATCTTCAAGATCGAGGAGCTTCGCAAGAGGATCGTCTACACCTGCATACTTGTGCTTATCTACAGGTTGGGGTGCTTCGTGGTTCTGCCCGGAATCGATCCTTCGATGCTCGCCCGCTTCCAGCAGAGCACTTCCGAGGGCCTCGTCGGCCTCCTGAACATGTTCTCCGGCGGCGCATTCGGCAACGCTTCGATCTTTGCACTGGGTGTGATGCCGTACATCTCGGCATCCATCGTCATCCAGCTCCTGGGTGTCTTCGTCCCCTACTTCCGCAAGATGCAGATGGAAGGCGAAAGCGGACGCAAGAAGATGAACCAGATGACCCGTTGGCTCACCATCGTGATCATCTGCATCCAGGGACCCGCCTATATGGCAGCTCTCCACGGCCAGATTCCCGGACAGGCATTCGTGGCTGTCCAGCACCTCGGCTGGAGCAACTTCATGTTCAACCTTGTGTCCACCATCATCCTGATGGCCGGCTCAATGTTCGTCATGTGGCTCGGTGAGCGCATCACCGACCGCGGCATCGGCAACGGTATCTCCCTGATCATCATGATCGGTATCGTGGCCCGCCTGCCTTACGCAGTCGTCGCGGAAGTCGGTGCCAAGCTCAGCACCACCAACGGAGGCATGCTCCTTCTTATCGTCGAGTTCGTTATCTGGTTCTTCGTCATCATTGCGGCAATCGCACTTGTGCAGGCAGTGCGCCGGGTTCCCGTGCAGTACGCCAAGAGAGTGGTCGGCAACCGTCAGTACGGTGGCGTCCGTCAGTACATCCCCCTGAAGATCAATGCTGCCGGCGTCATGCCTATCATCTTCGCACAGGCTCTCATGCTCTTCCCTCTGATTTTCTCCCGTTGGGATGCTACCAGAGGACTTGCCGCTACGCTCGGAAACTATACCGGATTCTGGTATAACTTCATTTTCTTCATCCTCGTTGTGATCTTCACCTATTTCTACACCGCCGTCACCGTGAATCCTCAGATGATGTCGGAAGACATGAAGCGCAACGGCGGATTCATCCCCGGTGTGAAACCCGGCAAGAAAACGATGGAGTATCTGGATACGGTGATGTCGAGAGTGACCCTCCCGGGATCCATTTTCCTCGGCATCATTTCTATTCTTCCTGCGATCGCGATCATCCTGGGCGTCAACAACTCATTCGGCAGCTTCTTCGGCGGTACCTCGCTGTTGATCCTCGTCGGTGTCGTGCTCGATACGCTCCAGCAGGTTGAAAGTTATTTGCTGATGCGCCACTACGACGGCCTCATGAAGACCGGTCGTCTGAGCGGGCGTTCAGGTATGTAGATCTTTGAAAGAACGAAGCAAGATGGTTAAGCCCAAGACCGAGGAAGAAATCGAACTGTTGCGCGAAAACGCCATTATCGTCTCCAGGACGCTGGCGGAAGTCGGCAGGCATGTCGCCCCTGGTGTGACCACCAAGGAGCTCAACAAGATCGCCGACGAGTTCATCCGCGACAACGGTGCCGTTCCCAGCTTCCTCGGCTACGAGGGCTTCCCCGCAGCGCTTTGCATGTCCGTCAACGACGTGGTCGTGCACGGTTTCCCCTCAGACTACGCTCTCAAGGAGGGCGATGTGGTCTCCGTGGACTGTGGCACGCTCTACAAGGGCTACAACGGCGATTCGGCATACACTTTCCCGGTCGGGGAAGTGGATGCCGAGACCCGCAGGCTCCTCGACGCGACCAAGGCATCCCTCTACAAGGGGATCGAAGCTGCTGTGGCGGGCAACCGGACCGGCGATATCGGATACGCGGTACAATCGTACGTGGAGGCGCTGGGTTTTTCAGTCGTTCGCGAACTGGAAGGCCACGGGCTCGGGCGTGAAATGCACGAGCAGCCCGGCGTGCCCAATTACGGGCGCAGGGGCAAGGGAACGCACCTCGTGGACGGAATGGTGATTTGCATCGAACCCATGATCAATGCGGGCGGGAAAAGTGTGTACCTCGACCGCAACGGTTGGGCGGTGCACACCTCCGACCATAAAAAATCGGCTCACTATGAGCTCACGGTTGTTGTCCGTAAGGGCCGTGCCGAGCAGCTGTCGACCTTCGATTTTATCGAGAAAGATCCCACGATCAATTTTTAAAGTGTTGTTTTAATGTCGAAACAGGTAGCTATAGAACAAGATGGAAAGGTCATCGAGACCCTTCCCAATGCGATGTTCAAAGTCGAACTTGAGAACGGTCACGTCCTGCTCTGCAACATTTCGGGCAAGATGCGCATGAACTTTATCCACATTCTTCTCGGCGACAGGGTACGGGTTGAAATTTCACCTTATGATTTGACCAAAGGCAGAATATCTTTCAGATACAAATAAAAAATTCACGATATGAAAGTCAAAACATCCATCAAAAAGCGCAGCGAGGATTGCAAGATAGTCCGCCGCAAGGGCCGTCTGTACGTGATCTGCAAGAAGAACCCCAAGTTCAAGATGCGTCAGGGATAATATTCAGTAACTAATTAAGTAAAGTATAATTATGGCACGTATAGCCGGTGTTGATTTACCTAACAACAAACAAGGAGAAATAGGTCTGACCTATATCTTCGGTATCGGCCGCAGCTCCGCCAGGAAGATTCTTGACAAGTGCGGTATCGATAGAACCATCAAAGTGGGTGACTGGAACGACGAACAGATTGCCAAGATCCGTACCGAGATCAACGAAGAGTACAAGATCGAGGGTGAGCTCCGCTCTTCTGTCCAGATGGACATCAAGCGTCTCATGGATATCGGTTGCTACCGTGGTATCCGTCACCGCGCAGGTCTCCCTGTCCGCGGACAGAGCACCAAGAACAACGCCCGCACCAGGAAGGGCAAGAAGAAGACCGTTGCCAACAAGAAGAAGGCGACCAAGTAATCAGATGAATTATGGCAAAGAAAACTACAACATCCAAGAGAGTTGTCAAGGTTGAAGCTTATGGCGAGGCCCATATTTCATCAACCTTCAACAACGTGATCGTTTCCCTTACCAACGCCCAGGGCCAGGTCATCAGCTGGGGCTCTGCCGGTAAGTGCGGTTTCAGGGGTTCCAAGAAGAACACTCCCTACGCTGCCCAGATGGCTGCAGAGGATGCTGCAAAGACAGCATACGATGCCGGCCTTCGCAGGGTCAAATGCTTCGTCAAGGGTCCGGGCCAGGGCCGTGAGTCCGCCGTCCGCACCATCAATAACGCAGGTATCATCGTGACCGAGATCGTCGACGTCACCCCGATGCCCCACAATGGATGCAGACCGAAAGGCCGTCGTAAGGTTTAATTTTTAAAATTCAGTTACTATGGCAAGATATACAGGTCCCAGCACCAAGATAGCCCGTAAGTTCGGTGAGCCCATTTTCGGCGCCGACAAATATTTCGAGAAGCGTAACTTCCCTCCGGGACAGCACGGTCTCGCCTCCAAGCGCAAGAAGCAGAAGGAGTACGGCACCCAGCTGAAGGAGAAGCAGAAGGTCAAGTATATGTACGGTGTGCTCGAGCGTCAGTTCCGCAACACCTACGAGAAGGCCGCACGTATGGCCGGACAGAAGGGTGAGAACCTCATTCTCCTCCTCGAGTCCCGTCTGGACAACGTGGTGTACCGTCTTGGTATCGCCCCCAGCCGTGCAGCTGCCCGCCAGCTTGTCTCCCACCACCACATCACCCTGAACGGCGAGGTCTGCAGCATTCCTTCCGCAACCGTGAAGGCCGGTGACACCGTGGCCGTGCGCGAGCGCTCCAAGAGCCTTGAGGTCATCCAGGCAAGCGTGGCTTCCGTGACCAAGTATTCCTGGCTCGAGTTCGACCAGAAGACGCTTGTCGGCAAGTTCCTCAACCTCCCGACCCGCGCCGAGATACCCGAGACCATCAACGAGCAGCTTATCGTCGATCTCTACTCCAAGTAATAAAACACCTAATTGATATGGCAATCTTAGCATTTCAGAAACCGGACAAGGTGATCGTGCTCGAAAGCTCCGAGACCGTGGGACGTTTTGAGTTCCGCCCTCTCGAGCCCGGTTACGGTCAGACCATCGGCAACGCTCTTCGCCGCATTCTCCTGGCGTCTTTGGAGGGTTTTGCTATTTCACAGATCAAGATTGTCGGCGTCGACCAGGAATTCCAGACCATCCCCGGTGTCATCGAGGGCATGCAGGACATCATCCTCAACCTCAAGCAGGTGAGGTTCCGCAGAATGGTCGAATCCGTCGATTCCGAGACTGTGAACATTACCGTCAGCGGCAAGCATGAGTTTACCGCCGAGGACATCTCCAAAGGATTGTCTTCTTTCAAGGTGTTGAACCTGGAGCAGCATATCTGCAGTCTCGAGCCGTCCGTGAAGCTCGAAATCTCCCTGACCATCACCAAGGGCCGCGGTTTCGTGCCCGCCGAGGAAGGCCGTGAGGAGAACACGCCCATCGGCACCATCCCCGTGGATGCCATCTACACTCCTATCCGCAAGGTCAACTGGAGCGTGGACAACTGGCGTGTCGAGCAGAAGACCGACTACGAGAAGCTCACCCTCGAAGTGGAAACCGACGGCTCCATCAGCCCCGAAAACGCCCTCGAGGAAGCTGCCAATATCCTGATCTACCATTTCAGACTGTTCACCGATGACAAGAAGGTGACTCTGGAGAGCGCCGTCGAGGCCTCCAGCAACGAGCTGGACGAGGAGTCACTCCGCACCAGGCATCTCCTGATGTCAAAGCTTGCGGATGTCGGCCTTTCGGTGCGTGCTTTCAACTGCCTCAAGGCGGCTGAGATCGAGACCTTCGCTGATCTCGTGTCCTACACCCGTCCCGAGCTGATGAAGTTCCGCAACTTCGGCCGCAAGAGTCTCCACGAAATCGAGCTGCTCGTCGAAAAGATGAAGCTCGAGTTTGGAATGGATGTCACCAAGTATAATATCGAACCCAAGAAAAAAATCGAACAGTAGAGATGAGACACAATAAAGCTATCAATCATCTTGGACGTCAGAGCGGACACCGCAAGGCTATGCTCGCCAACATGGCTTCTTCCTTGATTCTCCACAAGCGCATCACCACCACCGTTGCAAAGGCCAAGGCCCTCCGCAGCTATGTGGAGCCGCTTATCACCAAATCCAAGGAGGATTCCACCCACTCACGTCGCGTCGTGTTCAGCTACCTGAAAGACAAGTACGCCGTTACCGAGCTCTTCCGTAACGTCGCTCCGAAGGTGGCAGACCGTCCGGGCGGATACACCCGCGTGCTCCACACCGGTTTCCGTCAGGGAGACGCCGCCGAGATGGCCCTGATCGAGCTCGTGGACTTCAACGAGGCCGCACTCGCAACAGCGCCCAAGGCCGAGAAGAAGGCTACCCGCCGCAGCCGCGCGAAGAAGGCCGAGGCTCCTGCAGCCGAGGCCCCCGCAGCCGAGGCCCCCGCACAGGAGGAGAAGGCCGAATAAGCACGGAGAAGAGACAGAGCCCCGACCAAGAAAAGGCCGGGGCTTTGCTTTTCTAAGATTTATGCTTATTTTAGCAGACTGAAATTTTAACCAATAAATTATGAATCCGCTATTCTATGCAGTCCCCTGCGCGTCTGTCGTGGCCCTGCTCTTTGCATTCATCTTCTATCGTCAGATGAAGAAGCAGGATGAGGGGACCCCTACCATGCGTCAAATTGCGCAGTATGTGCGCGAAGGTGCCATGGCGTACCTCAAGCAGCAGTACAAGGTGGTCATCATCGTGTTCGCAATCATGGCAGTCTTTTTCGCTGTCCTCGCCTATGTGTTCAAGGTCCAGAATCCCTGGGTGCCGTTCGCTTTCCTGACGGGCGGTTTCTTCAGCGGACTCGCCGGTTTCATCGGCATGAAGACCGCGACCTTCGCGTCCGGCCGCACCGCCAATGCCGCCCGCAAGTCGCTCAACTCCGGCCTTAAGGTTGCGTTCCGCAGCGGCGCCGTGATGGGCCTCACCGTGGTGGGCCTCGGCCTCCTCGACATCGCCCTCTGGTACATCCTGCTCAATGCATTTATCGTCGAAGCCTCTGACGCACAGAAGCTTGTGGTCATCACCACCACCATGCTGACCTTCGGAATGGGTGCTTCCACGCAGGCCCTCTTCGCCCGTGTGGGCGGCGGTATCTACACCAAGGCCGCCGATGTGGGCGCCGACATCGTGGGCAAGGTCGAGAGCGACCTCCCCGAAGACGACCCCCGCAATCCCGCCACCATCGCCGACAACGTGGGCGACAACGTGGGCGACGTGGCCGGCATGGGCGCAGACCTCTATGAGAGCTACTGCGGCTCCATCCTTTCCACTATGGCCCTCGGTGCTTCCGCCTTCTACGCAGTCGGTCCCGAGATGCAGACGAAGGCCATCCTCGCCCCTATGCTCATCGCTGCCGTGGGCGTGGTGCTTTCCGTGATCAGCATCTTCACCGTGCGCACCAAGGAAGGCGCCGGCATGGCCCAGCTCCTCAAGAGCATGAGCTTCGGCACCAACATGGCCGCTATCCTGAGCGGTGTTGCGACCTTCGGCATCCTGGCCCTCGTGTTCGGCACCGCCAACAACGACTGGTGGCATTTCGCCTGCTCCGTGGTGGCTGGCCTGGTGGCCGGCGTCGTGATCGGCAAGGCGACCGAGTACTACACTTCGCATTCATATAAACCCACGCAGAAGCTTGCGGAGGCCTCCAAGACCGGTCCCGCGACCGTGATCATCAACGGTGTCGGCCTCGGAATGATCTCCACCGCCGTGCCCGTGATCGCCATAGTGTGCGCCATCGTGCTGGCCTACCTCTTCGCTATCGGCTTCGACGTGCAGAACATGATGACCGCCGCCAACCTGTCGAAGGGTCTCTACGGTGTGGCTATCGCCGCCGTGGGCATGCTCTCCACGCTTGGCATCACCCTCGCCACCGACGCCTACGGCCCCATCGCCGACAACGCCGGCGGCAACGCCCAGATGTCCGAGCTTGAGCCGGAAGTGCGCGAGCGTACCGACGTCCTCGACGCCCTTGGCAACACCACCGCCGCCACCGGCAAGGGCTTCGCCATCGGCTCCGCCGCACTGACCGCCCTCGCCCTGCTGGCTTCCTACATCGAAGAGATAAAGATAGCGCTGGAGCGCGCCGGAGCTGTGGTTTCCGGTGTTGCCGGACAGGTGAAGGCCGCCGAAGCTTCGATCCTTGATATCCTCAACAACTACAACGTGTCCCTGATGAATCCGACTGTCCTGGCCGGTGTGTTCATCGGTTCCATGATGGCATTCCTGTTCTGCGGCCTCACCATGAACGCCGTGGGCCGTGCGGCCTCCAAGATGGTGGTCGAGGTGCGCCGTCAGTTCCGTGAGATCAAGGGCATCCTCACCGGAGAGGGCACTCCCGACTACAAGCGCTGCGTGGAAATCTCCACCAAGGCCGCCCAGCACGAGATGCTCGGACCGTCGCTGCTCGCCATCATCGTGCCCATAGTCGTGGGCCTGGTGCTCGGCGTTGCCGGCGTGCTCGGCCTGCTCATCGGCGGACTCGGCGCCGGCTTCGTGCTGGCAGTGTTCATGTCCAACTCCGGCGGTGCCTGGGACAACGCGAAGAAGTTTGTCGAGGAAGGCCACTTCGGGGGCAAGAACTCCGAGTGCCACCACGCCACCGTGGTCGGCGACACCGTCGGCGATCCCTTCAAGGACACCTCCGGCCCTTCGCTGAACATCCTCATCAAGCTCATGAGCATGGTCAGCATCGTTATGGCCGGCCTGACCGCAGGCTTCCACCTGCTGTAGCCACAGCAGGCGAAAGCCCCTTATCCCCCTGCACCAGGTTGTTGTCATTCTGAGCGCAGCGAAGAATCTAAACGATGGAGGTGTCCCTGTTTCGGGGACACCTCAATCATTTTGGCCGGTTTTTGACTGAGGTGTCCCATGCGCAGGGACACCTCGATCAGTTATTTCTTGACGAACTCGACGCGGCGGTTCTTGGCGCGGCCTTCGTCGGTGGAGTTGTCGGCGACGGGGACCTTGGAGCCCTTGCCGACGGCGCTCAGGCGGCCGGAGTCGATGCCCTGCGCGACCAGTGCGGCGACGACTGCCTCGGCGCGCTTCTGGCTGAGGGGATCGTTGACCTTGTCGGAGCCGGTGTTGTCGCAATGGCCCTGGACCTCGAAGTTCAGCTCGGGATGCTCAGCCATCAGCTTCGCGATGCGGGCGATTTCCGTCATTGACTCAGGCTTTAGGGTTGCCTTCCCGGTCTCGAAGGTGATGCCGTAGGAAACAATCCTGCCGTCGCTGGAGAGCCTGTCATACAGAGGCACGGCGCCCTTTGCGATGCGGACGTTGGAGACGCAGCTGTATTTGTAGGTTCCTGTGTGCTTGATCCAGAAGCTCCTGGGAGCCAGGGCGATAGGGATATTGATGACTCTCTGGCCATTGATGTAGCCCTTGAATGCACGCTTGTTGAAGGAGAAGGCGAAATGGTTCCAGTCTCCCTCCTTCAAAGGATTGTCCTTGGGACTGTAGTCCGAATAATCCGGGTTGAGGCCCAAGTCTTTCTGCCCGTCGACGTTGTTTTCCTTGTCGGGCTTCATCAGCCACCAGTATATAGTGCTGCTGCCGTCCGGCCGGTAATAGAAATTGACTTCACCGCATTCTCCGTCATTCCAATCCACTTGTTCGGGGTTTAAGAATGTAATGATAGTGTTATGGCCTTCGCCGTCTTCGTAACGGCCGAGATAGAGGTCGAATTCCAGCGTGAACACATCGGGAAGGAAGGTGCGGGCCTCCTTCATCAGCGGAATGACGATTCCGTATCCGTCATCGGTAAAGGCTATGACCTTGCGGCCCTGGATGGTAGCAACCTCGGCATAACCTTCAATAAGGTCCCAGCGGGAGGGGAATTCTCCGAGTTTCTCTCCGGCGAAATCGTCATCAAAGAAAATCTCGTCGCCAGGCACGAAGTCGCTCTTGGCATATGCGTTCTCAAGGTTCTGCTTCTGGGCTGCAGGGGCCTCCTGGCCGTCGGCCGCAGGCCTCGGGGTGCCGCATTCGGAACAGAATTTACCGGTGTTGCCTTCGTGGCCGCATTCGGGATTGGGACATGTCCAGGACTCCTGGGCGAAAGCCGACGCGCAGGAAAGCGCGATAGCGGCTATGAATGAAAGTACTTTTTTCATTGTGCTCGATTTTTGCAATTTCTACAAAGATAAAAAATTGCAGACAATAATCATACCATAGGAACTTTTCTTATATTTGTCAAAACCGATTGAAAAATGAGACATATACTCACACTCGCAGCCTGCCTGCTCCTCTGCGCGGGCCTCGGCGCCCAGGAGGAGCACCTCCGCTTCAACGGCATCCCTCTGGACGGGCCGGTGGAGGCATTCACGGCCGCCCTTGAGGGTTTCACGGTCCTGGGCTCAAACGACGCCGGCATCATCCTCCAGGGCACGCTCTACGGCCGTTCCTGCAAACTGCTGGTGAAGAGCCTGCCGGGGAGCGGCATCGTGTATGGCGTGGATGCGTCGCTGCCCATCCGCAACGACTGGTCGGTCTGCAAGGGCGACTATCTTGCGCTGCAGAAGGAACTTAGCGCCATCTACGGCCGCCCCAAGAAAATCGAGAAGTTCGACCACCCCTTCCGCGAGGGTGACCGCTGCGAGCTGCGGCACCTCAACATGGGCCTCTGCAAGTGGCTCTCCGACTACATGACGCCCGAAGGGTCCGTGTCGCTGCGCATCCAGCCGGTCATTGTGAACAACGGCCAGGTGGTGGTGTCGTTCGAAGACAGGCAGAACGCCGCCCTGCTCAACTGAGTCCGCCATGAATATCTTCCAGCTGTTCAAGAACATACGGCCGTTCGTGCGGCCCTACCGCCTGCTGGTACTGATCACGCTCATCCTCACGCTGGTGGGCTCCGTGATGCAGCAGGTCAACGCCATCGTGCTTGACCGCACCGTGGACGCCATCAACGCCCTGATAGGCACCGACTTCACATGGAGCCAGGCTGCCCGGATCATGATCATCATCTCCTCCGTGCTGCTGGGCAAGGAAATCCTGTCGGCCCTCATCACCTTCGCGCAGAACTACTTCGGCGAGCGGATGCGCATCTTCGTGTCCCGCGACCTGTCGCAAAGCGTCATCGAAAAGGTGCTCACCTTCCGCATGGCCTACTTCTGCTCCGACGAGAACGCCACCGGCCGCGTGCAGGCGCGTATCGACCAGGGAGTCAGCAGCATATCGCGCACGGTCCAGAACTTCTTCATCGACCTCCTGCCCCTGTTCACCAGCGCCCTCCTCGCCCTGATCCTGATGTTCGCGGCCAACGTCTATGTTGGCCTTGTGGCGCTCGGAATAGTGCCAATATACTTCTGGATTACCTACCGTCAGGCCAGGCGCCTGAAGGGCTGGCGCCGCGAGATGCGCTCCCACCTGGAGACCAAGAGCCAGGGCATCAAGAACATCATCGACTCCATCAACGTGATCAAGAGTTTCAACCGGGAGGAGATAGAGGCCGGCAAGCAGCTGGACATCCAGAACCGCGTGACTGCCAATCAGATGAAGACGCGCCGCGTGAGCTTCTACTACACCGGCCTGAAGAGTTTCGTCAAGCAGGTGGGCACGGTGCTCGTGATCATCCTGACGGCCTACCTGGTGCTTATCCAGTACCCCGGGATGTCGATAGGAAAGATCATGTACCACGTGATGCTCTTCACCAACGTGATCGCCCCCATCACCCAGCTCCAGCGCATCTTCGACGATGTCAACGACGCCCTGATCTACGCCGAGGGCTTCTTCGGCATCCTGCAGTCCGACTCCGAGGTGGAGCAGAGCGGCAGCTACCGGCCTGAGACCATACGCGGCGAGTTCGAACTCAAGGGCGTGGACTTCACCTACCCCAACGGCAACCAGGCCCTCTACGACGTCGACATGACCATCCACCCCGGAAAGATCACCGCCCTCGTGGGCCTCTCCGGCGCCGGAAAGAGCACCATCGTGAACCTGCTGGACAAGTTCTACTCGCCCCAGAAGGGGACCATCACCCTGGACGGCGTGGACCTTGCCGAATACGACACCAAGTACCTCCGCGACCACATAGGCCTGGTGCTCCAGAAGAACCACATTTTCGACGGCACCATCGAGGAGAACATACTCTACGGCAAGCCCGGCGCCACCCACGAGGAAGTGGTCGAGGCGGCGAAGAAATCCTACATCTACGACCAGATAATGGCCCTTCCCAAGCAGTTCGAAAACAAGGCCTCCGACCTCTCCGGCGGCCAGCAGCAGCGTATCGCCATAGCCCGCATGTTCCTGAAGAACCCTCCGGTCATCTTCCTGGACGAGCCCACGGCAAGCCTGGATGCGGTGGCCACCGAGCAGATCAAGAACAGCATCGAGGCCATCAAGAAAGACCGCACCGTCATCATCATCTCCCACAACATCTCCCAGATAATCGACAGCGAGATGGTCTATGCCCTGCGCAGCGGCCGCGTGGAGCAGTCCGGCGACCCGGATGAAATCTACCGCAAGGGCGGCATCTACAAAGACATCATCGATGCATCCGCCCGCAGCCTGAACATAGAAAAAATTGCCAAAACCATAAGCAGCAACGACCAATGAAAAAGACACTTATCATTCTTGCGGCGGCGCTTTTCCTGCTCCCTGCCGTGCCTGCGCAGGCGGGCAAGATCGTCACCGACAGCCTTTTCAGCGCAGTGCTCTCCACCAGTGTCAAGTACAACGTATATCTTCCCGACGGCTACGCGGAATCCAGCCGCACCTATCCCGTGGTGTACCTGCTCCACGGGCTCTACGGCAACTACGACGACTGGCGCATGCGCGGCCACATGCGGGGCGTAGCCGATGAACTGATAGCATCCGGCGAAGCCGTGCCGATGATAATCATCATGCCGAATGCCGGCGATGCCGACGTCCACAATGTCCAGAACGGCTATTTCAACGTCAAGGACTGGGCCTACGAAGATTTCTTCTTCAAGGAATTCATGCCCGCAGTCGAGGCCAAGTACCACGCCGTCGGCGACAAGGGCCACCGGGCCATAATGGGCCTCTCGATGGGAGGAGGCGGCAGCACCGTCTATGCCCAGAGGCACCCTGACCTCTTCTCCAGTTGCTACGCGATGAGCGCCTGGATGGACAACAAAAGCGACAACGTAAAGAAGCCCGACGCCCCCGAGGACAAGCTCTACATAGTCGGGGAATCGGTCTGCGAGCACTCCACGCTGGATTTCCTGGACCGCGCCGACGCCGCCACGCTGGACAAGCTGCGCACGGTCAAGTGGATGGTGGACTGCGGCGACGACGACTTCCTGCTGGTCCTCAACGAGCAGTTCCACCAGAAGATGAGAAAGTCCCGCGTGCCCTGCGAATTCCGCGTGCGCAACGGCGGCCACACCTGGGAATACTGGCATCAGGCGCTCCGTCTGGCGCTGCCTTTCGCCTCCCGCAACTTCGACAAGTAGATGAGCCACCTGCCCCTGTCCTTCCTGCTCCTGCTTGCCGCCTGCTCTGCGGGCGCGCCTGCGCCGTGCGGCCCGGTGCCGTCCGCCGCCCAGCTGGAGTGGCAGAGGATGGAGGTGAACATGTTCTGCCATTTCGGCCCCAATACCTTCAGCGGCCTGGAATGGGGACTCGGCACCGAGCCGGAAGACCTCTTCGCACCGACGGCCCTGGACTGTCGCCAATGGGCCCGTACGGCCGCTGCAGCCGGCATGAAGGGCATCATAATCACCGCCAAGCACCACGACGGCTTCTGCCTCTGGCCCAACCCGGAAAGCACCCACACCGTGGCCTCCAGCCCCTGGCGGGACGGGCGTGGCGACGTGCTCCGTGAGCTTTCGGACGCCTGCCGTGAATATGGGCTGAAGTTCGGGGTGTACATATCCCCCTGGGACCGTTTCGACCCCGATTACGGCAGCCCTGCCTACAATGAAAAATACGCCCGCACGCTGCGCAGCGTCCACGACGGCCGCTACGGACCCGTGTTCGAACAATGGTTCGACGGGGCCTGCGGCGAAGGTCCGGACGGCAGGCGGCAGGAGTATGACTGGCCCCTGTTCCACAGGACCGTGCGTGAGTTCAGCCCCGGCGCCGTGATGTTCAGCGACGTGGGGCCCGGATGCCGCTGGGTGGGCAACGAGCGCGGCTCTGCAGGGGAGACCAACTGGAGCACCCTGAGCCCCGATGGCTTCGAGCCCGGTCTCGGTGCGCCCCCCGTGGACACCCTTCAGTGCGGCAACAAATACGGCAGCGCGTGGATCCCGGCGGAGACCGACGTGTCGCTGCGCCCCGGCTGGTTCTGGCGCCCCGGCGAGGAGCCGAAGAGCGTGGACGAGCTGATGCGCATCTACATGGAAAGCGTGGGCCGCAACTCGCTGCTGCTTCTCAATGTGCCCCCGGACACGCGCGGCCGCATCCCGGAAGCCGACTCCCTGCGGCTGATGGAATGGAAGGCGCGCATCGACCGGGAGTTCTCGGACAACCTGGCGGAAGGCGCCTCCGTGGGCGGCACGAAAGCCCGTGCCCGCCGCTTCCGGGGAAGCAATCTGGTGGACGGCGACTTCGACACTTTCTGGGCTCCGGCGGACGGCGAACTCACGCCCGTCCTTGAGCTGACTCTTCCTGCGGAGGCCCATTTCGACCGCCTCGTGCTGCAGGAGTATATCCCTCTGGGCCAGAGGGTTGCAGCCTTCGCTGTCGACGCCCGCCCGTCATCCGGGGAGTGGCGGCAAATTACTTCGGGCACGACTATTGGATACAAAAGAATACTCAGTTTCCCGCCGCAGAGCGCGGAAGCAATACGAATCAGGATCACCTCCTCGAAGGCCTGCCCTGTGCTGAGCGAGGTGGCGCTTTATAACAGTCAATAATGAAACGTACCACAATCATTGCGGCCCTCGTGCTGCTCGCGGCCTTTCCCGCCTTTGCTGGCGACTACGCCCGCCTCTACAACGCCCTTCCCGTCCCCATCTCCGAGCCCGCCGCTCCTTCGATTCCCGACCTGACGGTCTCCATCCTCGACTTCGGGGGCGTGGGCGACGGCGTCACGCTCAACACCGAAGCCTTCCGCAAGGCGATTGCCTCCCTTGACAAGCGCGGCGGCGGCCACCTGGTGGTGCCTGCCGGCATCTGGCTCACCGGCCCGATCTCGCTAAAGAACCGCATCGACCTGCATCTGGAGCGTAATGCCATGCTGCTGCTCACCCCGGATAAGGCGCAGCACCTGCGCGACGACGGCAAGACGGCCCCCGGAATTTCAGCCAGCAAGCGCGAGGACATAAGCATCACCGGAGAGGGCACCATCGACGGCAACGGCGAGTGGTGGCGGGCTGTGAAGCGCGGCAAGGTCAGCGACGTGGAGTGGAAGGACTACCACCTGATGGGCGGCACCGACGCCGAAGACGGCACCCTGTGGTACCCGTTCAATCTCAAGCACTTCGGCAACATTGCCGAGGGCTACCGGGAGCAGGAGAAGATGCGTGTGCATCTGATCCGCTTCACCGATTGCAGGCGCGTGCTCGTCAAGGGCGTGACCATCCAGAACTCCCCGCGCTTCCACCTGGTGCCGCAGCGCTGCTCCGACGTGATCATCGACGGAGTCACGGTGCGCTGCCCCTGGAACGCGCAGAACGGCGACGGCATCGACCTGATGCAGTCCAGGGACGTGCTGGTGACGGGCTGCACGGTGGACGTGGGCGACGACGGCATCTGCCTCAAGGCGGGCGGCGGGCAGGCGGCCCTGAAAGCGGGCGCCACCGAGCGGGTGCTCATCTGCGGCAACACCGTGTATCACGCCCACGGCGGCTTCGTGATCGGGTCTGAGTTCTCCGGCGGCATACGCGACGTGGTGGTGCAGGGTAACACTTTCTCCGGCACCGACACCGGCCTTCGCTTCAAGAGCGCTCCCGGACGCGGCGGGAAGACGGAGCGCGTGCGCATCAGCGACGTGATTATGAGCGACATACGCGACCAGGCGGTGGTGTTCGAGACCACCTACACCAACGTGCAGGTGGGGGAGAAGGGCTCCCGCGAGGAGACGGACCAGTTCGTCCCGGAGTTCTGCGACATCACGATCGAGCGCGTGGTCTGCCGCGATGCGCGCATAGCCCTGCAGGCCCACGGCACGCCCGCGATGATCCACGACGTGGTGCTGCGCGACTGCACCTTCTTCTGGACCAGCGCCGAAAGTGACTTCTCGGCCCCCGGCCTTCTGACGCTCGAGAATGTGAAGTTGCTAAGTTATTAGTCTAGCGCCACTTGTCCTCGGCGGCGGGGATGCGGATGTCGCCGAGGTACTGGATCTCCACCATAAACCACTGTCCCGTACTGGGCTTCATACGGAGCCGTATGGGGCGGGGGTTGTCGGCGCCGCCGGAGTGCATATAAAGGGTGGCCCAGCCTTCGTTTTCAAAAGAATACGGATTGGAACTCACCTGGATTCGGAAGGGCTGAGCCGGGCTGTAGTTGTTGGCGGGGGTGGCGCCTTCGAAGAAGGAGCGGACCTTGTAGAACTTGCCGTCCATAAAGCGGTCGGAAATCTGCTGTAGCTCGGTGGGAGACATGTCGTCGGGTCCCTTCAGGAAGTTGAGCATTTCCACGGCGTCAGCCCTGCTTTCCTCGAAGCGCATCAGGGCGAGGACGCTCAGGGCGGCGACGGCATAGACGTCGTTCATAGCCGCCTCAGGCAGGGCCTGGAGCTCCGCGACCGTCTTGGGGAGGGATTGGAAAGTGTAGGTCTGCGTGTGGGTCTGCGCCTGCGCCTGTGCGTGCACCTGCGCCTTGGTCCTGTTGATGGCATCGGTTACCCCTGCTTTCTGCAGCAGGCTTCCCAGATTCAGTTTTCCACTTCCCAGGCTCTTTCCGATCCCGGAGAAAAAGTCTAAAATTTTCTTTTCCATATAATTGATGATTAAATATTTACTGTGATTTCGTCGATGAAGATGAAGGCGGGGTAGCCGGCGCCGGGGTGCCATTCGGGGATGGTGCCGAAGTTGCGGGCGCGGACCATCACGTAGCGGGCGCGGCGGCCGACGGGCGTACTGCATTCCCAGGTCTGTATCTTCATATCGCGCTCCGCGACGGGGGTGGGGATGGTGGCGACGGACGTCCAGCCGGAGCCGTCTGTGGAGACCAGGAACTCCACGTCCTTAGGCATCCAGATCCAGGAACGGGCGTCCTGCAGGAAGCCGGCGGAGGCGGTTTCGATGAGCTTTTCTTCCCTCAGGTCCACTACGGCCTCGAAATCGGTGCCCTGGTAGCCCTGCCAGCCGCCGGTGCGCCAGTTCACGCTGCCGCGACGGTCGTCGATAAGGCCTCTCGGGCCGCCGGCGGTGTACTGCCCGCTGCAGCGGGAATGGATGTCGATGTCCCTGTCGCTGAATGCTTTATGCAGCTGGCAGCGGGTGGTGAAACTGCGTTTGCAGTCCCTTTCGGCGTAGGCCTCGAGGATGCATCCGTGCTTGACTATGATCTTTGCTCCGCTGCTGTACGGACGGAATTCCTTCATTCCCGCAACTCTCCAGAACAGCTGGCCCTCGCCGCCTATCCTGACCGTGAGCGAGTCCGTGAAGATGTCGCTGTCCGATATGAAATAAGGATTGGTTACGATCCGTGGCGTGGGGGCGGCTCCGGATGAAGCCCCGGAGCGACTTTGGCCCTTACGAACAGGAGCGACGGGGCTTCCATCCGGAGCCGCTGCACTCCCTGGGCATACAGGATATCGGCCGAGGGAGGCGAGGACATACCAGGCGGACATCTGGCCGCAGTCGTCGTTGCCGCACAGGCCGTCGGGGGCGGAGCTGTAGAGGGTCTCCAGGATGCGGTCCACGGTGGCCTGCGCCTTGTCGGGACGGCCGACGGCGTTGTAGAGGAAGGGGATGTGGTGGCTGGGCTCGTTGCCGTGGGCGTACTGGCCTATGCAGCCGGTGATGTCGGCCTGGGTGCGGCCGGTGGTGCCTTCAGGGGCGGAGAAAAGGCCGTCGAGCCGGGCCTCGAAGGCTTCCGGGCCGCCGAGTGCCTCGATGAGCCCGGGGATGTCCTGCGGCACGAAGAAGCTGTACTGCCATGAGTTGGCTTCGGTGTAGTTGTTGTTGACCTCGCGGGGGTCGAAGGGGGAGTACCAGCGGCCGTTCAGACGGGCCCGCATGAAGCCGGTCTCCGGGTCGAGGACGTTGCGCCAGTACTGGGCAGACTCCATATATTTCTGGTAATCAGCGGTTTTGCCAAGATGCTTCGCCACCTGCGCCACACACCAGTCGTCGTAGGCGAACTCCAGGGTCTTGGACACGCTCTCGTGCTCGTCGTCCGCAAGCACGAGGCCGTTGCGGCGGAAGCTTTCCATGCCGTACTCTGGACGCAGGGAGCTCGCCACCATGGCTTCGTAGGCCTTTTCCACGTCGAAGCCGCCCAGTCCGCGCGCCACTGCGTCGGCGATCACGGGGGCGGAGTTGTAGCCTATCATGCAGTCGGTTTCCCAGCCGGAGAGCTCCCAGACGGGGAGTTTGCCGTTCTCTTCGTAAACCGAAATCATGGAGCGGATGAAGTCCACGCTGCGTTCCGGTTGGATTTCGAAGAGCAGGGGATGCTCGCCGCGGAAGGTGTCCCAGGTGCTGAACACGGTGTAGCGCTCCCAGCCTTCGGCCTTGTGGATCTTGCCGTCCATACCGCGGTAGCGGCCGTCGGCGTCGGAGTAGAGCGACGGGTGGATGCCGGTGTGGTAAAGGGCTGTGTAGAAGCGTTTTTGGTGTTCGGTGTCGCTGTAGGGGCACTTCAGCAGGCCCAGGTAGGAGTTCCATTCGCGGGCGGCTTTCCTGCGGGCGGCCTTGAACGAACAGGGGTATTCGGATTTCAGGTTGGCCTTTGCGCCTTCTTCGGAGACGCTGGAGATGGCGGCGCGGAGGGTCACCTTGCTGCGGTCGAAGGTGAGCGTCGCCTTGCGGCCGCCGTCCGTGAGTTCGCAACTGGCTTTGGATGAGAACTTTATGTAGAAATAGACGTGCTGGCCGCGCGCCCAGCTGCTCGAGACGCGGCAGCCGCTGATCCAGTCGGGGCCGTGGTGGATGACGAAACTGTCGAGCGGGTCGCGGTGGCGCAGGTCCAGCGTCAGGACGGCTTTGGTGTCGCCTCGGAAGGTGTATTCGTGGATTCCGGTGCGTCTTCCTGCGGTCATCCGGGCCAGCACCTTCTCCGCGCCGCGCTCCAGCAGGACTTCGTAGTAGCCCGGTTCCGCCTTCTCATTGGCGTGGGAGAAGGACCAGGGGCCGCTGCCGGGGGTTATGAGCACATCGCACCAGTCGTCGCAGCCGGTGCCGGAGAGGTGGGTGTGGCTGAAACCGTAGATCAGGCTGTCGGAGTAGTGGTAGCCGCTGCAGCCGTCCCAGTCGCCGGCCTTCGGGCGCGTGTCGGGGCTGAGCTGCACCATGCCGAACGGCACGCATGCTCCGGGGAAAGTGTGGCCGTGGGCGTCGGTGCCCACGAACGGATTGACGAACGGCGTCAGGACGGCGAGCGCCGCCGCAAATGTGGTCAGAAAGCTTAGCATATCGCTGGTAAAGTTAGGAAATAATCGGAATAACGGCAAGCCGCCGGCCCCTTCGCCGCTCGGACCGTTTTCCGTATCTCCCTGTGTGTCAGCAATAAATGAATCTCCTGTGCGCCAAACGGAGCACAGGAGATTGTGTTGGGTCCTGATTTACAGGGGTTTAGGAATAACGCTTAGTTGTAGTATACTGAACTGTTCGGTATGTTGGAGGCTATGTCCTCGAGGACGCGCCAGGCGTAGTAGGTGCTGTAGCGGTCGCTCGGCTGGAAGCGGAGCCTCGTGAATCCGGTTGAGAGTACCGACTCGCGCCAGTAGGCGGTGATTGTGACCTTGACCGTGCCGAAGAGGCTGCGGGTGATGTCGAATTCCATCCTGAACTGATTGTGAGTCATAGGGTTGGTCCAGTCGAAAGGAGTCGGTATGAACGCGACTTCAGTCCTGAGCCAGTTGTAGTTGTTGCCGTAGGAGGCGATGGTGTAGTAGCGGGCGTCCAGCAGGGTTGCGATGTAGTCGTAGGCTTCAGCCTTGCTGCTGAAGAGGGTGTTGACCACTATGCTGTTGGAGTTGGTACGCTCATAGACCTGAGGCCTGGTGTACACTATCACCGGAGGCAGCGAAGGACGCCTGCCGTGCTCCACGTGGCCGCCCTGAGGAGGCCTGTTGCCGGCGCCGTGGTTCACCGAGCCGTTGTGGTTCATTGAGCCGTTGTGGTTCATCGAGCCGTTGTGGTTCATCGAACCGCCGTTGCCGTGGCTGCCGGCGTTGCCGTTGCCGTGGCTGCCGGCGTTGCCGTGGTTGTGGCTGCTCACGTTGCCGTGGCTGCTGCCGTTGTGGACGGCTCCACCGTTATTGTGGATCGCGCTGCCGTGGTTGCTGCCGTTGTGGACGGCTCCACCGTTATTGTGGATCGCGCTGCCGTTGCCGTGGTTGCTCACGTTGCCGTGGTTGCTGCCGTTGTGGACGGAGCCGCCGTGATTCACTTTGCCGGAGTTGCCGCCGTTGAGGACGGAGCCGCCGTGCTGGCTGCTGGAAGAACCGTTGTTCATCGAGCCGCCGGAAGGCCTGCGGGCGCCGTCGTTGTTGGCTGAGCCGCCATGGCTGCCGGAGTTGCCGTTGCGGTTGCTGCCGCTGCTGACGGAGCCGGAGTTGCTGCCGAAGCTGCTGCCTCCGTTCATGGAGCCGGAGCTGATGCCGGCGTCGCGGACCTTGCGGTCGGTGGCGTTCTGGTTGCTGATGTTGGTAGGTCTCTGGACCTTGTCAACCTTTGTCTGCTGCCTTTCCACTTTGTTCTCCTGACGGTTTGCAGCGTCGGAGCCATTGCGGCGGGAAGGCTGCTGTGCGCTTGCAGACATTGCTACGAATGCCAGTGCGAGGAGCGCCGAGAGAAGTTTGATGTTCGTTTTCATAAGGCAGTAATTTTAAATGGTTTGTCTGAACTATGGCAAAGCCCGTGCCAAAAACCGGGTGCGGCTCTTGGTGCGGCCCTGGGTGCGGCCCTGAAGGGGTGTTGCCGCGTCGGGAAATAAAGCCTCAAGGTGTGATTCGTAACTCCTTGTAAATCAGAATGTAATAAATCTCCTATGCGCCGTTTGGAGCACAGGAGTTTGTGCTATTGGCTGAAATAGTGTGGGTTACGAATAACGGCCCGTCGGCCAGATTCCAGCCCGTCGGCCAGATTCCAGCCCGTCTGCCAGGGGGGCGACAGCGGCCACTGTCCCGTAATATTCGGCCAAGTGGCGCAGGTCCCCAGGTTGTCTGGCGCAGGTCCGAAAAAAAGCTGGGGACCTGCGCCGTTGGAAAGCGAGGGCGCCAGATTTGCGGCGCAGGACTCCAAGAGAAAAGCAGACCTGCTCCGGAAGAGGGGGGCCTGCGCCGGAAGAAGGGCGGACCTGCTCCGGAAGAGGGGGACCTGCGCCACCAGCAGAAGGCACCTGCTCCGGAAGAAGGGGGACCTGCGCCACCAGCAGAAGGCACCTGCTCCGGAAGAAGAGGGACCTGCGCCGGAAGAGGCCGGGGGACCTGCGCCATAGCCCTGGCCTGTGGGTTTAGCCGGAGGATCTGGAGGAGGTGTCCGGGATTTTGGGACACCTCAGTCAAAAATGCGGGGTTTCCGGTGGTGGTGTCCTGGATTTGGGGACACCTCCTACACCAGTTCGGTGATGAGTTCGAGCCAGGTGGCGTCGGTGTCATCGAAGGTGCCGGGGGAGGTGCTGTCTATGTCCAGTACAGCCGTGATGTTGCCCTTGCCGCTTCCGCTGCTGCATCCGGCACTGTAATTGGCGTCCTCGGCCTTGCCGCTTCCGTTGCTGCATCCGGCACTGTAGTTGGCGCCGGCACCCTCGCTGCTCCCGGCCTCACAACTTCCTTTGCCGCTCCCGCTGCCCTCGCTGCTCCCGCTGCCCTTGCCGCTTCCGTCGCCCCTCACCGGGACGACGATCTCGGAGCGGGACTCGGAGCTGCAGGCGATGTGGCCGGGGAAGTCCTCGACGTCGGGCACGACCAGGGTGCGGCCTTGCGCCCAGGCGCTGCCGCAGACGCCGCGGCCGCGGGCGATGCGGAAGCAGGCCGGCGGCCCCTGGAAGGGCCCGAGCACCAGTTCATCGCCCGACACATTGTAGAATCCAGTCCAGAAGAACCCCATCCTTTCCTGGAGCAGGGCGGCCGTCTGGGCCTGCCGCGCGATCGGGTCGGGCTCGTCTCCCAGCAGCAGCTCAAGGTCTTGATACAGACGAAGATACTTGAATGCTTTCAAGGGCAGGTGGCAGTAGCCGGAGGTGTTCTTTCCGAGGTAGTCGCGGTGCCGCTCCTCGGCCGGCCAGAAGCGCTGCAGGGGGAGCAGTTCCGTGACGGGATACGCTCCGAGCCGCTGCTCCTGCCGGGCGAATTCGGCCTCTATTGCCGCCCGGTCCGAAGGGTCGTCGTAGAAGACGCCGGTGCGGTAGCGCGTGCCTTCGTCGTGGCCCTGCCTGTTCAGCGAAAGGGGATCGATGCTGGCGAAGAACAGCCGCACCAGCTTCGGCAGGCTGACCCTGGATGGGTCGTAGATGACTTCCACGGTCTCGGCGTGCCCGGTGGTGTCGGTGTAGACCTGCTCGTAGGACGGGGAATCGACGGTCCCGCCGGCGTAGCCGGGCATGGTGGAGAGCACCCCGTCCACTCCCTTGAAGAAATGTTCGACTCCCCAGAAGCAGCCGCCTGCAAAATATATCTTCCTGTAACTCATTGTGTAAGCGTTTACGCCCGCCGCGGGCGGACAAATGTATAAGCATTTTCGCCCGCTGCGGGCAGGCAATTATTATAGTCGTAAATATATGGATTTTTCTAAAAAAACATTATATTTGAAATTGGAAACTAATAACTATTCCAACAATATTTATGAAAAAACAACTATTCCTTATCCTGCTTGCAGTCCTGCCGCTGCTTGCCGGGCCGTCGTTCGTCGCACTGGCCCAGCAGAGCCGCATCAAGGTGCAGGGCCGCGTGACCGACAGCAAAGGAGAAGCTCTTCCGGGCGCAATGGTCATCGTGGACGGCACCCAGAACGGTGCAATGACCGACGCGGAAGGACGCTATTCCCTGAGCAACGTCTCCCCTAAAGCGACCATCACCGCCAGCCTGATGGGCTATGAAGACCAGACCACAAGGGTGGACGGCCGCACCTCCGTGGACTTCTCCCTCAAGGACGACGCCCTCGTCCTCGACGAAGCCGTGGCTATCGGCTACGGTACGCAGTCCAAGATCACCCTCACCGGCTCCGTGACCTCCACTTCCGGCGAGGAACTTGTGAAGAACTCTTCAGTCAACCTCTCCCAGGGTCTTGCCGGCCGTATGTCCGGCGTCATCGTCAACAACCGTTCCGGTGAGCCTGGACGCGACGATGCCGTGATGTACATCCGCGGCCGCTCCACCCTCGGCAACAACTCCCCGCTCATCATCATCGACGGCGTGCCCGGACGTGGCGACGAATTCTCCCGCCTCACCGGTGAGGAAATCGAGAGCATCAACGTGCTGAAGGATGCATCCGCAGCCATCTACGGTGCCCGTTCCGCCAACGGCGTCATCCTCGTCACCACCAAGCGCGGCCGCACCGACGGCACCCCGACCGTGACCTTCACCTACGACTACGGTATGCAGTCACCGACCCGCCTCCTGAAGATGGCCGACGCAGTGCAGTTCGCCAAAGCCTACAACGCAGCGCGCGCAATCACCGGCGCATCCCCGATCTACACCCAGGAGCAGATCCAGCACTACATCGACCAGGACGACCCCATCAACTACCCCAACACCGACTGGTTCAAGGAAATCATCAAGCCCTTCTCCTCCCAGCACAAATACGGAGTGAGCCTGCAGGGCGGTGCCGGCAAGGTCAGCTACTTCGTGCAGTTCAACGGCCAGTACCAGGACGGTATCTACGTCAAGTCCGCTACGAACTACAATCAGTACAACGTCCGCTCCAACATCGACATCCAGGTGACCAACGACTTCAAGCTCGGCGTCGACCTGAACGTCCGCCAGCAGCACAAGAACTACTCGGCCTACCCGTCGGACTCCTACGGTATCTTCTACATCACCACCCGCCGCTACGCTTCCAGCGCGCCGTACTATCCCAACGGCTACATCCGCAGCGGCTCCAACCCCGCCGCCCTGGTGCAGGACCTGACCGGTTATGACCGCACCACCTACAACACCATCAACACCACATTCCGCGGCAACTACGACCTCCACGCCATCACCAAGGGACTCTCCGTCAACGCAGTGCTGGCCTACGACGTCCACAACAACTTCAACAAGAACTGGTCGAAGAACTGGCCGTGCTACTCCTACGACGAGATCACCGAGACCTACCGCGAAAGGGACAGCGGCGTGTTCACGACCCCGACCCTGAATGAGAGCCAGAACAACTACCACACCATCACCGTCAATGCCAACATCAACTACGACCGCACTTTCGGTGACCACCACGTGAGCGCCCTCGCCGGTATGGAGCAGAGCCAGTTCCGCCGCGACCGCTTCAACGCCAACATCGAGAAATACGACTCCGACATCCTTGACCAGTTCTTCGCCGGCAACGCCGACAAGTCCTTCTACAAGATCGGAGGCTACGCAGCCGAGACCGCCCGCCGCTCCTTCTTCGCCCGTGCCGGCTACGACTACAAGAGCAAGTACATGATCCAGGCCCTCGTGCGCTGGGACGGTTCCGAGAACTTCCCCGCCGACAAGCGCTGGGGCGTGTTCCCCGGAGTGTCAGTGGGCTGGCGTATTTCAGAAGAGCCGTTCATCAAGAACAACGTGCCCTGGCTGACCAACCTCAAGCTCCGCGCCTCCTACGGCGAACAGGGTAACGACCAGGTGGATGCATTCCAGTACCTGGCCACCTACGCCTACACCACCAGCACCTCCTACCGCGCCCTCTACGACGGCAAGGAAGTCAACTTCATCCTCCCCGACGGCGTGCCCAACGCCAACATCACCTGGGAAGTGGCCCGCACCTGGAACCTCGGTCTGGACGGTAACATCAACCACGGCCTCCTCGGATGGGAACTCGAATTCTTCCACACCCGCCGAAGCAACATCCTCTGCACCCGCAACGCCTCCGTGCCGTACTACACCGGCCTCACCGGCAACCTGCCCGACGAGAACATCGGTATCGTGTCCAACAAGGGTGTCGAGCTCCAGCTCACCCATGAGAACAAGGCCCTCGGCGGCGACCTCCGCTACCGCGTGGCCGGCAACATCATGTACGCGAAGAACACCATCGAGTACATGGATGAGACCCCCTACGACGAGAAACACCAGTACATGAACAGGACCGGCCACCCCATGGGAGCCAGCCTGATCTACCAGGTGGAGGGTATCAACCGCACCAACGAAGACCTTGAGAAGCATCTCCAGATGGCCGGCGCAGGTCTCGGTGACTTCTACTTCAAGGATCTCGACGAAAACGGCATCATCGACTCCCAGGACCGCCTCCGCTGCGACCTGACCGCAGTGCCCCAGATAGTCTTCGGTCTCAACAGCGAGCTCCAGTGGAAGAACTTCGACCTCTCCATCCTCCTCCAGGGCCAGGGCCGTGCGCGCTACTACTACGCACCTCTTACCGACCCCGTGTCCGGCAACATCGAGGCGGATGCCGCAGTCAACGCCTGGACGCTTGACAATCCCGACACCGACCACCCGCGTATCGCCTCCAACATCGGCAACGGCGGCGTGTACCGTACTTCCTACTACTACCGCAATGCGGCCTTCCTGCGTCTGAAGAACGTCGAACTTGGCTACACCCTGCCCGGCAACGTGTTCGGCTACCAGATCGGCATCAAGAACATCCGCTTCTACGCTGCAGGCTACAACCTTCTGACCTTCTCCGAACTCAAGACCATCGACCCTGAGACCAGCGACGAAGGCTACCAGACCTATCCCCAGGTCAAGATCTTCAACTTCGGTGTCAAAGTAACCTTCTAATCCGAACCTGATATGAAAAAGATATTCTCTATTCTTGCATTTGCCGCAGTCCTGACTGCCTGCAACGACGGGTTCCTGGACAAGAAACCCCTTGACAAGCTTTCCGAAGAGGCCGTGTTCAACAGCGACGCCCTCGCCGAGAGCTACGTCAACGCCATCTACACCGTGATGCCCGACCCGTTCACGGAGGGCAACATCGGCTGTATCTCCGATGAGGGTTTCTTCCGCTACGGCGGCACCTCCACCCGCTACATCGCCGACGGCTCCATGACGCCGAGCTCCATCATCCCCATGGATGAGGGCGGTCCGGCCCACAACACCCGTACCACCTTCCTCAACATCTGGAACCGCGCCTACGAATACATCTACCGCCTGAACTACTTCATCCGCTACGTCGAGGAAAAGGGCTCCGCCATGTCGGAATCCACCAAGTCGCGCCTGCTCGGCGAGTCTTACTTCCTCCGCGCCTGGGCCTACACCAACCTCATAGAACGCTACGGCGGCGTGGTGAAGGTGGACAAGCCCCACGATGACATCGGCGCCGATTTCGCCGAGGAGCGTGCCCCGTTCGACGAATGCGTGACCTTCATCAACGAGGACCTCGACAAGGCCTATGAACTCCTCCCCGACAAGGGCGGTGCAGCTCTCGGACGCGTCCACAAAGACTGCGTGCTCGCTCTCCGCTGCCGTATGACCCTCATCGTGGCGTCCCCTCTGTTCAACGACCCGACTCATCCCGAGGGAGGCATCTTCCGCGGAGCCTATTCAGAGAAGAAATGGGAAGACGCCTATGCGGCCGCCAAGGCCATATGCGACCGTGCCGACGTGGACGGAGTCTACCAGCTTGACGACACCTATGACGGCTTCTGGCGCGACATCAACTCCCCCGAGGTCATCTGGGCCAAGTACTTCGTACAGAGCAGTAACCAGCCCCACAAGGCCCAGCTGCTCTACTCCCTGATGGACTTCGGCGGCGGCGGCTGGGAGAGCTTCAACCCCACCCAGGCAATGTGGCTCGACTACGAGATGGCCAACGGCAAGAAGATCTTCGAAGAAGGCTCCGGCTACGATCCCGCCATCCCGTTCAAGGGCCGCGATCCCCGCTTCTCCCACTGCATCATCTATCCCAGGAAAATCTACAAGTGGACGGACAAGGAAGGCAAGCCCCGCGAGGATCCCCTCCAGCTCTACCTGCTCTTCGAAAAAGACCAGAAAGTGGGCGACTACGTGACCACCGGCACCCGTGCCGACTTTGCCAAAGGCAAGCCCGACTGGCTGCCCTCCAAGAAGGCCAGCGACCAGATCCACATCACCAACACCGGCGGCAGCGGCCTGACCAAGTGGTACATGCCCGACAAATACATCTCCGACTCCATGATTGGCAACGTGATGTATCCCTGGTTCCGCATGGGCGAGATGTACCTCAACCTCGCAGAGGCTGCCTGGCATCTTGGTAAATTCGATGTGTGCCGCGAGTATATCAACAAGGTGCGCAGCCGTGAAGACGTGAAGATGCCGCCCGTGACCGAGTCCGGCGACGACCTCTGGGACCGCCTGGTCAACGAGCGCCGTATCGAGCTCGCGTTCGAGGCTTTCCGTTACTTCGACACCCGCCGCCTCAAGATTGCGGTCGGCTATGAGAACGTGCCCTTCGCCGGCACCCGCACCATGCTGCTGACCGGCGGCGCACAGCCCGACACCATGTACCGCTGCGTCCAGCCGTTCGACCTCAGCAACAAGGATCTCAACTACTACTGGGCCAACACCAGCGAGCGCACCTCCTACATCGATTCCAACCGTGGCAACGACGTGCTCTACCTCGTCGACTATGAGTGGAAAGGCAAGACCTACAGGGTCGACTACGGCGAGTGCTGCCTGACGATTTCCCCGACGCAGAAGTGGTTCCCCAACAAGAACCGCGTCCGCCCCACCGGCGTGATCAAGTGCTCCAACAAGCCCGGCCTCGAGAATCCCGAGGACTATCCGAACTACCTGATGCCCATTCCCCAGACAGAAATCGACAAGACCAAGGGACGCATACTCCAGAACCCCGGCTACATCTACTAAAATGAAACTGCATCCAGTACTGGCAGCGTTTTCAATCCTTCTCCTCTGCGGCCTCGGCGGCTGCAGGGGAGACGGCTTGAAAATGAACTACAACGCCGCCGACATATCCACGACGCCCGACGAGCACACTATGCTGGCCGGATTCGCGGCCCGCAACGAGCTTTCGGACGGACTGCACATGCCCCTGTACACCCACTGCCTCGTCATCGACAGCGGTGCGGACAAGGTGTGCATCATTTCCAACGACCTGATGGAAATTTCCCCCGACCTTTCCCTGGAATGGCGCAAGGAAATCTCCGAAAAGAGCGGGCTTCCGCTGGACCGCATCTTCATGCACTGCATCCACACCCATTCTGCACCCCGCAACGGCGGATGGCGCTGCGAACCGGGCGGAAGCAACTACTCGCATAAGGAGCGGCTCCACAAGGTGCTTGTGGACAATGCGGTGAAGACCATCACCGACGAGGCGGCCTTCCGTCCCTTCAGGATGGAGGTCGGCAAGGCTCAGACCAGCATCAACGGCAACCGCTGCGAGAAGGAGACCGGCCCCGTGGACCGCGACGTCTATGTGGCCCGCTTCCTGGATGAGGGCGGCAAGCCCGTGGTGTCGGTGGTCAACCTTGCGTGCCACCCCGTGTGCATGGGGCCCAGGAGCCTGCTGGTATCGTCCGACTATCCGGGCGTCTGCGGCAAGATACTCCGCGGGGCCTGGGGCGGCGACGTGTTCCAGCTCACAGGCGCTGCCGGCAACATGGACCCGGCGCGCGGCTGCAAGATGGCCGACTACGCCGAGGAATGCGGCGCCTGCCTTGCCGACTCCCTGCTGAAGGTCAAGTTCGAGCCGGTGGCGGATAACGGAGAGTTCAAGGTGGTCAACGACACCGTGTCGCTCCCGTTCCGCATCGCCGAAGTGACCCCGGAGGCCATCATCGAGCATGCCGAAGAAATTTCGAAGTGGGACAAGACCGTCTCCGCCACCTGGAAGGACGACGTTGCCGGCTGGAAGGACCAGATGCTGGAGCGCTACGCCCAGGGCAAGGTCCACAACACCCTCGACTTCACGATGGGTGCCGTGAACATACGCGGCATCGTGTTCTTCTTCACCCAGGGCGAGCCCTTCTGCGAGTACCAGATGGAAGCCAGGAAGAAATTCCCCGGCCGCACCGTGTTTTTCGCCGGCTACACCAACGGCCAGAATTCATACCTCCCCTCCGCCCACGCCTACGAATACCGCAAGGGCTACGAGTATGAAATCGACCAGATGCACGTATATATAAAGGCTCCCTATCCGCTCTCGGAGACTATGCCCGGGGCTTTCGCCGGAGCCATTGAAAAGACAATAACCAAGGCACTATGATTCTTTCCCTTCTGCTTGCAACCCTCCTCACCGTGGGCGCGTCCGTTTCGCAGCCCCCGAGGTATGACATAGTTCCTACCCCCAGGAGCCTGACCCCCGCCGAAGGGGTGTTCACTATAGGCAAGACCAGCGGCATAAAGGTTGAAGATCCGGCATTCAGCGAGATTGCCGAAGACTTCACCTCCACCGTGAAGGCCTCCACGGGCTTCGGTCTAACCGGCTCAGGCCCCGCCATCGTGCTGCGCAAGGCCGGCGGATTCGCCAAGGAAGCCTACAGGCTCACGGTGCAGCCGTCCGGCGTGCTCATTGAGGCGAGCGAGGTGCCAGGGGCGTTCTACGGCCTCCAGACCCTCCTGCAGCTGCTTCCCGCCGAGATTTTCTCCGACACTCCGGTGCGGAAAGTCAAATGGCAGGCGCCCTGCTGCACCATCGAGGACGAGCCGGAATTCGCCTATCGCGGCTTCCTCTTCGACTGCGGCCGCTACTTTTTCCCGAAGGAGGAGGTGATGAAGTTCATCGACCTGATGGCGATGCACAAGCAGAACATGTTCCACTGGCACCTGACCGAAGACCAGGGCTGGCGCATCCAGATCGACAAGTATCCCCGCCTGACCGAAATCGGCTCCTGGCGCAAGGAGACGGCCTTCCACAGCTGGATAGGCAACGGCATCCCCCACGGGGGCTACTACACAAAGGACGACATCCGCGAGGTGGTGGAATATGCCCGCAGGCGCTGCGTGACCGTGATCCCCGAAGTGGAGATCCCCGGCCACAGCACTGCCGCCATCGCCGCCTACCCCGAGCTTAGCTGCTTCCCGGAGCGCAGCTACGAGGTGGAGACCCGCTGGGGCATATGGAAGAACCTCTACGCCCCCACGGCCAAGACCTTCCAGTTCCTCGAGGACGTGTTCATGGAGCTCTTCGAACTCTTCCCGTCGCCCCTCTACCACATCGGCGGCGACGAGGCCCCGAAGGACGTGTACATCGAGAGCCAGTACTGCCAGGACCTGATGAAGGTGCTGGGACTCAAGAACGTGGAAGAGCTGCAGACCTTCTTCGTGAAGCGTATCGGCGACTTCCTCAGGGAGCACGGCAAGACCTGCATCGGCTGGGATGAGATCCTGGACGGCGGCGCGCTGGAAGACCCTATCGCTATGTCCTACAGGGGGCACGCTCCTGCGGCGCGCGGCATTCGCCGAGGCATACGCGTGGTGCTGACCCCCAACCGCTGGTGCTACCTGGACAACCACCAGGACGACCAGCCCGACGACCTAGCACAGGAGGTCTTTATGCCCCTGAAGAAGGTCTACAACTACTACCCGGCCGTGGATTCCATCCCCGACCTGAGCAAGAAGTACATCATCGGCTACGAGACCTGCCTCTGGACCGAATACATTCCCGACAACAAGACGGCCGAGTGGTTCGCCTTCCCGCGCAATGTGGCTGCCTCCGAGGTGGCGTGGACCAGCCGTCCCAATAAGGACTGGGAGAGCTTCCGCCATCGTATGCCGAAAATACTCAAGCGCCTTGACATGAAGCACATAGGCTACTGTCCGGTCTACTACGACGTGATCTTCGACTACGACCGCCGTCTCCCGTTCCCCAAGCCGATGAACCTCGAGCTCGACTATCCCGAGGGCACAGTCCACTACACCCTCGACGGCTCCGAGCCCACGCTCCAGAGCCCCGCCTACGACGGCACCCCGTTTATGGTCGGCAAGGACGACGTGATCAAGGCCCGCGCCTTCGGCCGCGACGGCAAACCCCTCGGCAATATCACCGAAAAACGTTTCTTCAGCAGTTATGACAAGAAATAGTAACGACAGGGGCTGCGCCCACGGAAACGTCGCTTCGCGACCCCTCCCTGAAGGGCCCCTCCCTCTTATGGTGCCGAGGGTGGCACAGTTTCCGTGGGCGCAGCCCCTGTCGTCCGTAACAATGAACGTAAGTGAGAGCTAATAGATACATATTTGTTGCTGCTGTGCTGTTGGTGGCGGCGGCCTGCTCGGCGAAGCAGGAGCTGCGGGAGCCGCAGGTCGTGCCGCAGCCCGCGTCGTTGCAGCGCACCGAAGGCAGCTTCAGGATCGACCGTAACGTGCCGGTCTATGTGGACATTGCCGACAGCGCCATCCTGCGCACCGTCGGCTTCCTCAATGAACGCCTGCAGAAAGCCGCCGGCTTCAGTCTCGACGTCATTTCCAACGACGATCCCCTGCACCACAGGGATGAAGGCGCCATCCTCGTGCTCGACGCCGGCTTGATGAAGGAGGCCTACAACCTTGACGTCACGCCCAAGGGCATCGTGATCGAATATGGCAGCGGCGCAGGCGTGTTCTACGCCATACAGACCCTCTTCCAGCTGCTTCCGGAAGCCATCTTCGCCGACAGCGTGCAGCGTGGCGTGCGCTGGGAAGTGCCCTGCTGCAGCATCGAAGACAGTCCGCGTTTCCCCTATCGCGGGATGCATCTGGACTGTTGCCTCCATTTCTTCGACATCCCCTTCCTCAAGCGCTACATCGACCTGATGGCCCTCCACAAGGTCAACCGTTTCCACTGGCACCTCACCGAAGACCAGGGCTGGCGCATAGAGATCAAGAAATACCCCCTGCTCACCGAGAAGGGCCAGTGGCGCAAGGAGACCGTGGTCGGCTCGCTCTATTCCGGTATCTACGACGGCAAGCCCCACGGCGGCTTCTACACCCAGGAAGAGGCGCGCGACCTTATAAAATATGCCGCCGAGCGCTACGTGACCATCATTCCGGAGATCGAGATCCCCGGCCACTCGCTCGCCGCCATATCCTGCTATCCCGAGCTCAGCTGCGGCCTCGAAGACCATTATGAGACCGCCACAAGATGGGGCATCTTCAAGCAGGTGTACTGCCCCAAGGAGGAGACTTTCAAGTTCCTCGAAGACGTCTTCGACGAAATCATTGAGCTGTTCCCCTCCGAACTTATCCACATCGGAGGTGACGAATGCCCCAAAGCCAGCTGGAAGAAGTGCCCGCACTGCCAGGCACTCATCAGGAAGCTTGGCCTCAAAGACGAATACGAGCTCCAGAGCTGGTTCATCCAGCGCATGGAGAAATACATCAACGCCAAGGGCCGCCAGATCATCGGCTGGGACGAAATCCTCGAAGGAGGCCTCGCCCCGAACGCCAAGGTGATGTCGTGGCTCGGCGAAGAAGGCGGCATCAAGGCCGCCCAGCAGCACCACGAGGTGGTGATGTCGCCCTATCCCAAGTACTACCTCGACTACTGGCAGGGCGACCCGGACAGCGAGCCGCTGGCAATGGGCGGCCCTACCCTGCTGCGCACCATGTATGAATACGAACCCGTGCCCGCGGTGCTGACGCCCGAGGAGCGCAGGTATATTATAGGTGTCGAAGGCTGCGTGTGGACTGAATATATGCCCACCCCGGCCCGCGTGGAATATATGGCCTGGCCGCGTATGTGCGCAATCGCCGAAGCCGGCTGGACCAGGGCGCCCAAAGACTGGGAGGGCTTCACAAGCCGCCTCGAGACGCATCTGGGCCGCCTGGACCGCCTCGGCGTGGGCTACTGCCGCAACTTCTGGAACCCCTTCATCGATTTCCATAAGGACACGGAGTACAGCAAGGTGGTCACCATGAGCATCGATGCTCCCGGGGCCGAGATCCGCTACACCCTGGACGGCAGCGCCCCCACCGCGGCCTCCCTGCTCTACGAAGGGCCCTTCGCGGTGAACCGCCAGCAGCGCGTGACCGCCGCCGCCTTCCGCAACGGTAAAATGATAGGTGATATTAAGTATAAAGACTTTTAAAATGAGTGTAAGATTAACTGAACAGCCGTCGTTGTACGACCATCTTGAGACCAAATCCGTAGCTGAACTGCTGCGCGACATCAACACCGAAGACAAGAAAGTGCCCCTCGCCATCGAGGCCGTGCTTCCTGACATAGAAAAACTCTGCACCGCCATCGAGAACCAGCTCCGCGCAGGCGGCCGCTTCTTCTGGCTCGGCGCCGGCACCGGCGGCAAACTCGGCGTGCTCGACGTGCTCGAGGTGCCCAACACCTACGGCGTGGATCCCGAATGCTGGCAGGCCGTGCTTGCCGGCGGCGTGGAGAACCTCGTGCTCGACCTCGAAGAGGCCGAAGACGACGTCGACGAGGGCTGGATCACGCTTCGCGACAAGCACCACATCACCCCCAAGGACATCGTGGTGGGCATCTCCGCCAGCGGCAACACCCCCTACGTGATGGCCGCCATGAAGGCATGCAAGGAGCACGGCATCCCCTGCGGAAGCATCTGCAACAACCCCGGGTCCCCCATCTCTCAGTATGTGGACTACCCGATCGAGATAGTGATGGGCCCCGAATTCATCACCGGCAGCACCCGCATGAAGTCCGGCACGTCCCAGAAACTCATGTGCGACATGATCAGCACCACCATCATGGTGCGCCTGGGCCGCGTGCAGGGCAACCGCATGGTCTGCGCCAACCTCATCAACAACAAGGTAATCGACCGCCTCACCCGCACGATGGTGGAGCGCAACCCGCAGCTCAGCTACGAATACTGCGAGGAGGTCATCAAGAAGACCGGCGGCCTCGTGAAGGCGGAAGAGTACCTCAAAGCCCAAGGAAAGTTATGAAACTGACCCGAATCCTTTTTTTGGCCCTTGCCCTCTGCGGCCTCGCGTCCTGCGAACAGATTCCGAAGACCGATCCCACCGAGGCATTTAAGGGTATAGTGATCAATGAAGTAGCCGCCCACGAAGATTCCGACGGCTTCGACACCTGGGTGGAACTGCTCAACACTTCGGACAAGTCGCTTTCCCTCGAAGGGTTGTCTTTCTTCATCTCTGACGCCTACTTCAAGGACCAGAGCATCGGCACCCTCTCGGGCAGCCTGGCGGCAGGGGAGCGCAAGGTGGTATCCACCGCCGACGGCGGCCTGCGCACCGGCATTTCTTCAAAGGATCCCTTCACCCTGGTGCTCGGTCCCGCCGCCGACAAGCCGGTCGATTCTTTCGACCGCGGCGAAGATGCCAAGCCCCTGGGGGCTTTCGCCAGCTACCAGAGGATACCCGACGGCAGCGGCGAACTTCGCAAGCTCACCTATTCCAGCCCCGGCCGCGAGAACGTGGTGTTCGACCTCTCCAAGACCAGGCCTACAGCCGTGTGGGCATGGGGATCCCACCTCAGCGACCTGATTTCCGACAACGGCGCCAAGATGCGCGAGATGAAGGACAAGGGCTATGACCACATCCTCATGAACTACGCCGGCTTCCACAACAAGAACTACCGTCAGCAGGCGATCAAGTTCATCCAGATAGCCGACGAAATCGGGCTCGCCGTCCACGTGTGGCTGCAGTGCTTCTACGACGGCGGCTGGATCAGCCCCATCGACGACGACAAGAAGGCCTATAAGGAAGAAGTCTACGAGCGCATACGCAACGAAGCTACCGATTATCTCGAGGAATGGGGTGTCAAGGGCGTCCATCTCGACTACATCCGCTTCGGCGGCACCGCCTCCAAGCACAACTGGGGCGTCGGCGAGAACGCCGTCAATTCGGTCAACGCCGTGAACCGCTGCTGCCGCGAGATTCGCGAGATCTGCGACGGATTCGACGAGGGTCTCGTCACTTCAGCGGCCCTGATGCCCGAGCCCAATTCCAGCGCCGCCTACGGCCAGAAGCCCGCGGAGATGGCCAAATACATCCACATCCTGATGCCGATGATCTACCGCTACGGCTCCTACAATTTCAGCGACAAATCCTTCAAGGAACGCTCGGACTACTACGCTGAACAGGCCAAAGTGGGCGGCGGGGTGTCATGGTCCGGAATCCAGACCTACGATGCCGCAACCCACGGCATGACGGCCGAGGCCCTGCGCAGGGACATAGACCTGATGGCGGAGACGAAGGCCTCCGGAATAGTGCTCTTCCGCTACCAGCTGGGCACGTTCCCCGATGTCAAGGACTTATGGAACTAAACATATATTTTAACACTTTATCAACCATTCAAATTTCTTTTTTATGAAAAAATTCCGTCTATTTTTGCTGACCGCAGCGGCCCTTTCGCTCGCTTTTGTCTCCTGTGAGAAGGAGAAAGAGCAGGAGAAGCCGGATGCCAACAGCATCGGTAAGTTCCCCGTGTCCCAGATCGTGGATGCGGCGGCCTCCGCCTTCAGTGCGTGGGAAGCCAACGAGGCCTTCCCTGAGACCATCAAGGTCGGAGACAAGGACTTCACGGTCCCTCAGTACCAGTATGCCATCTGCAGCGCACTGGTGAACCTCAATGCCGGCCAGACCGGCGACATCGATGTCCTGTCTTTCAAACCGGCAGACCATCCCGACAGGGACAGCTACGACAAGGAAGAGATCGCAATCGCCAACGGGCCCAAGAACGGCGAAGAGACCGAAGACCTTGTGAACATTGCCAACCGTATGCTCACCCGTATGAAGGCTGACCTCAAGGTCCCCAACCAGACCAACTTCACCCGCAACGGCTCCGCCATCGCCTTCTCGACAGACCGCGCCACGATCGTCATCTCCCGCGCCCTGAGCGAGTACAAGGCAAACGGCAAGCTCAGCGCTTCCGTGTCCGCAGGCTACAAGGGCGCATCCAACACCCTGAAGGCCTTCGCCAAGGAACTGGTCAAGTATCTGGATGTCTGGGAGAAGACCGTGGGTACCGTCGATGCCGACGGCTCGCACTGCACCGCCAACAACACCGCCTGGAAGAATGTCCACTTCATCCCTATCGAGTACTCCGGCGGCTACAAGGACGGCACGATGTACGGCGAGGACTACAGGCCTTACTTCCATCCGGTCGTGGACGGCAAGGAATACACCGCCGCTGAATGCTGGAGCATCGCAGCCCAGGGTATCATGGACCTCGTGACCAAGGAAGGTTCCAGCCTCCTCCAGCCCACCCGCAACCCGTTCGTCCACACCATGGCCAACGGCAAGAGCCTCAACGAACCCATGCCTGCTCCCGCAGAGTATGCTACCGTGACCGGCTTCAACGCATATCCCTGGTATGAGAACACCAACGACGGTCCCATCATCAACTTCTCGGAGAACCTGCCTTGTACGATCGAGTTCATCGCACACGAACTCGGCTGGTACCTCACCCGTTGCACCCAGTTCGACACTCCTGCAATCGGCAACTTCCAGACCTTCGGCAAGGGCGAGAGCGTGATCAATTTCGGCGACTATGCCGGTACCATCTCCGCTATGCGTACCTTCCTCATCATGATCCGCTTCTATGACTATCTGCTCAAGAACAACATCGAAGACAATGTCTGGGATGCCACCAAGGATGTCCACCTCAACTACGACCTCTACGGTGTGGATATGCCCGACATCGAACTCAAGACAAAGCAGCTCGACTTCGACTGCATAGAGTCCACCAAGGAAGCCAAGTTCTCCGCCAAGAAGGCATGGATCGCCACTGCTTCCGACAGCTGGATCACCGTCGAGCCCATGTCCGGCGATGCCGCCGACGAAGTGGTGCTCAAGATCAAGGTTGCCGAGAACACCGGCGACGCCCGCGAAGGCAAGGTCATCGTCAAGGGCGGCAACGTCACCGAAGGCCTTGAAATCGTCATCACCCAGGTCAAGTACACCGAGCCGGTGCAGGCGTCCATCAAGGAATTTGCCGAGCAGTACGTCGGCATCATCGACGTCTGGTCGCAGCACGTGGGCAATATCAACCGCGTCTCCAACTGGGAGCTTGCAAAGGAGGGAGATAATGATGTGGTCGAAAATGTCCACTATGTCCCCAACGACTGGACCATCGTCGTGGGCGGCAAGACCTACAACATCGCCGACATGCTCGAGACCGCTCTCCGTTCCTACCTGCTGCTCCGCGGCTGGGACGGCAATGAGACGGAGCTTAACGGCTTCGGCAAGATCCCGACAGCAACTCCCGTCGACATCAACGCCACCGTGCCCAAGACCCACGACTACTCCTTCGGCTCACCTCTTATCGAGAGCAGCAACGGCGGATACCTGGTCAAGCTCGAAGGCGACAAGGAAATCCACTGCGTGGTGGATCCCGTCATCCTCGACAACTGGGCCCAGCGCTCCATCAACTTTAACCACGGCAAGAACATCACCAACTTCTGCACCTATCCTCGTGCCGACCACAACATCACCAACTACCAGGGATGCTTCAGTTCCGGCCGTGCCCTCCTGACCTATGCATACTTCTTCAAGTACATGCTCGACAACAATCTCGAAAAGGCTGACGCCATCCCCGCCGACACTCCTATCCATTCCGAGCTCTTCGGTATCGAGGACGGCAGCCAGATCGAGGAAGAGGCTACCCTGGCCGACTTCGCCAAGGAATTCGTGAAGGGTCTCCAGGTGTGGGAGAACACCGTCGGCACAGTCGATGCAGACGGCACGCACTGCACCGACAACGGCACTGCATGGCAGAATGTCCACTTCATCCCCATCGACGGCAACCCTGCCGGAGATTACTACAAGGTGCCCGGCAACCAGTATGATCCCAAGTGGGCCGGCAAGATCTGGAAGCTCCACGTGAAGGGCAAGGAGTACAGCTCCAGCCAGGCCTGGGAAATCGCTATCCGCGGTCTGCTGAACATGTGTACCGCCGAAGGCGAGGCATTCCTCGACGGAATGACCGACCGCAACAAGGCCTACACTGTCCAGGACGGCATCGCCATGTCCAAGGCTCCTATTTCCGAGACCAGCAAGGACAACCAGTGGGGCAAGTTCCCTTGGTATGAAGGCGACAATTTCGTCAAGAACCATGGCCTCGAGGTCGTGGACGTCGACCTCAGCTTCATGCTCAAGGTCGGTGCATGGCACGTGGTCCGTTCCTTCATCAAGGTGGGCAGCAACAACCCTCTCGGAATGATAGGCAACTTCCAGGAATTCGGCACCTCTTCCGGTACCCTGAACCTCGACGGCTATGTGGGATACATTTCCCCTATGCGTGAGCTCCTTATCCTCATGCGAATCTACAAGTACCTGCTTGACAACGGTATCGACGACAAGGTGGTCACCGGACTCAACGGCGTGAGATTCGATGTGGATCTCTATGGCCAGAACTCTGCAGCGGCAGAGCCCACCATCGAGGACTTCGCCAAGGAATACGTGAAGATTCTCGACATCTGGGAGAAGACCACCGGCACCATCGACTACGTGAAGAAGAGCGACACGGAGGCAATCGATGCCGCATCCCAGACTCTCGTGGAGAACGCCCACTATGTGCCTATGGCCACGACCATCAAGGTCGGTGACGCCACCCTGAACACCGCCGACATGCTTGAGCTTGCTCTCCGCAGCTTCCTTCTGCTCCGCGGCTTCGACGGCAACGAGACCGAGCTGAACGGCTTCGGCAAGATTCCTGCCGCCACTCCCGCGTCCATGAAGGACAAACTGCCCGCAACCCACAAGTATTATTTCGGCAGCCTGCCTTATGCAGAGCCTTCCAACGGAGGCTACCTCTGCAAGAAGGTCGGCGACACCAAGCTCTACCGCAAGGTTGAGATGCGCGTCCTGGACAACTGGGCACAGCGTTCCGTGAACTTCCAGCACGGCCAGTCCATCACCAACATGTGCACATATCCCCGTGATCCCATCAGCGACTATGAGGGCTGCTTCAGCTCCATGCGCGCTCTGATTACCTATGCACACTTCTTCAAGTACGTACTGGACCACAATCTCGAGAAGGCTGACGCTCTCGGCGCCGAGCTGGAAATCCGCTCCGAACTCTTCGGCGTTGAGGGTGGAGAGCCTGAAGCCGGCACGGCAGTTTTTGAGGATGATTTCGAATGGATCAAGCCTTGGGCCGATGAGACCAATTCTCCGGATGATGTAGGCACCGACAAGGTGGGCTCCTCGCCCAATGTTTTCACCAACGAGAAGACCGCCACTTTCCTGACTGAAATGCAGAACCGTGGATATGGATATATCTGGGGATGGAAGGATCAGGCTTGGTCCGACGGCATCCCGGATGAAGCAAACAAACAGACTTTGTATCTGAACAAGTATTACCTCAAATTTGGTAAGACTTCATACAGCTCAGGCATTATTCTTCCCGCCCTTAAGTCTCTCACTGCTGCAAAGGATGTCGAGCTTACCTTCGACTGGTGCTGGTGCAAGACCGGTTCTGACAATCCGGACATTATGACCCTTACCGTGGTTGTGAGCGGTGGTGGCACTATTGAAGCTACCGGCACCGAGACCAGTGGGGAAATAGAGTCGGCACAGCCCACTACGAAGCCTACCAAACTTGAGTGGCAGCACGCTTCCGTGAAGATTAAGGGGGCGACCGCATCGACCCGTATCACGATTCGTCCCACCAACAATGATCCTGATGTCTCCAATAGTGCACGTCATCAGAATCGCTGGTATCTCGACAACATCGTCGTGAAATAGTTTATCTGGATACTCTTTTGGCAGCAGGGATCTGACCGTCCCTGCTGCTCCCAATTTAAACCATTGATTATGAAGAAATTTGCATTTATCCTGCTGGCCTGTGCAAGCCTTATTGCCGCCTGCGCCTGCCAGCCCAAGCAGAATCCGGACCAGCCGGAAGACAAGCCGGACGACACTCCCAAGGAGTTCGTGGCCAAACGCTATAACGGATTCTTCGTCGAAGAACTGGCCAAGGCCTACGAGACCTTCGTGGAGAAAGACGAACTTCCCGCCTCGGTCAACGTGGAAGGCATACTCTATGGCAAGGGTCAGTATATGGCCGCCGCATGCGCCCTCTTGCGCAAGATTCAGGAAGATCCCGAACACTGGGAGGATGAGGAGGTCGACGTGCCGGTGAGGATGACCTGGGGCAGCGCCGAAGGCAACAACACCTTCGAGCAGGACTCCATTTCCATCGAAGCCCTCACCTGGGCAGCCGACAAGGCCCTCGCCTACGGCATCAAGAACGGTTCGATGCCCAACTATGTGTCGTTCGGCACCATCACCTGCCCTTCCCGCGGAGCGGACAGCACCTTCACCTACACCTACGACACCCCTTTCAAGGACCAGGTCAAGTACATAGGCAATTTCATCTCCCGCGACTACGGCGCCGCCCTCTGCCGCGCTTTCCACTATTACAAGCACAACCTTAAGTTCCCCGGCAAGGTCTGCACCTGGGGCTCCGACTACCTCCGCAAGGTCACCAACTGCGACATAGATAATCCGGTGGTCATTGCCGCAAAGGACGCCGCCCTGTCGAAACTTCCCGAGAATGCCACCGACCTGCAGAAGGCCAAGGCCATCTTTGAATACGCCCGCGACGAGTGGGAGTGGGAAGACTACGCCAACACCCACAAGGGCTCCGTGAAGACAATCCAGGCCAAGGGCGGCAACTGCTGCGACCTCACCCACGCCACTCTCGCGATGTGCCGCGCAGCCGGCATCCCCGCCCGCTATATGCACGGCCAGTGCTACTTCAGCTCCGGCGTGATCGGCCACGTCATCCCTGAAATCTGGGCCGGCGGCCGCTGGTGGGTCAGCGACCCGTCCAACAACAGCGCCACCATGGGCCATCCTACCTGGAAAGGCATGAACAAGTTCAACGGCCGCTACAAGACTCTTCCTTTCTGATACCCTAACCCCGTCTCCTTATGAAAAAATACATAGTTATAGCACTGGCCCTGCTGGCCCTTGCATCCTGCAAAAAGGCCGAAGAGCCAAATTTCAACGGCATCTGGCTCTGGTCCAAGTTCATGCCTGAGGTCAACCTCGACACCCTTGCCGCCAAGGACATCAAGAACATCATCCTCCACGAAGTGTCTTTTGAGCGTCACGGCGTGGACTCTACCCTGGATTTCGTGAGCGAAGCCCACAAGCGCGGCATGAAAGTCCACATCTGGTTCCAGGCCTTCTACAAGGAGGGCAAATGGATCAATCCCGTGAAGGATTCCCTCAACTGCTACGACCAGGAGTACTTCGACGAGGTGATAGAGCGCGCCGTGAAGTACGTGGGCTACGGCGTGGACGGCATCCACCTGGACTACATCCGCTTCGGCGGCACGGCCCACAAGCACAATCCTTCCGAGGAAATCACCGCCACCGGCTGCGTGACCGAATTCTGCCGCCAGATTTCCGCTGCCACCAAGGCCGCCAATCCGGATATCATCCTTTCGGCAGCCCTGATGCCCGAGCCTGACAGCGAGTACTACTACGGCCAGGATCCCGCCCAGATGGGCCAGTACATCGACATCTTGATGCCGATGATCTACTTCCACTGCGACTCCTACCGCAAGGGCGGCAGGCCCTGGGCGCAGATGGTCGCCGACCATTTCGCCACCAAGGGCGCTCCCGCCAAGGTCTGGGCCGGCCTCACCACCTACTACGACACCGA
>JAEEGH010000856.1_pt1 | contig 93586 bp, 87 predicted proteins | sample 9134181 | NCBI WGS metagenome assembly JAEEGH01 (sample SAMN16246544, study PRJNA631951) | gut metagenome | biome: gut microbiome; feature: rumen; material: DP-attached | host: Bos | place: Iran: Karaj | collected 2018-10 | reverse complement strand
CGCTGACTGCGTAAGAAAATGATTCAGGGGTGAGCGCATTCCTCGCCGAAGGCGATTTGGAATGAATGCGCGAATTTGTTACTGGAGCGAGCTGTTAGCGAGTGAACAGTAACGAACTTTGTTTACTGTTCAGAGATCATGTGCCTATTACTGTAAGTGGAGGTTGTTATGCCAAAGGGAACCAATCAGAAACTTAAATTATACTATCTTATGAAGATCATGCAGGAAAAAACTGATGATGAACACAGTCTGACAATGCCCCAGATTATGCAGGAGCTTGCGGCCTATGAGGTCAGTGCTGAGAGAAAGAGCATTTATTCAGATTTTGCAGAAATGGAAAAACTTGGAGTTGAGGTGATAGGCGAGCAGGTGGGCAGAGACTACCTATACCATGTAGGAACAAGGCAGTTTGAGCTTGCAGAGTTGAAGCTCCTTATAGATGCTATCCAGTCTTCCAAGTTTATAACTGAGAAAAAGTCCAATCAGCTTATAGCCAAGATCAAAGGCTTTGCCAGTGAATATGAGGGCAAAAAGCTTGACAGACAAGTCTTTGTCCATGGCAGGATCAAGACTATGAACGAAAGTATCTACTATTCAGTAGATGATATCCATACAGCTATCAATCAAAATAAAAAGATTACATTTCAATATTTTAAATGGACCATAAAAAAAGAACTGGTTCCTATGCACTATGGTGACTACTTTACAGTAAGCCCATGGGCTCTGACCTGGGACGATGAAAATTATTATCTTGTGGCCTTCGACGATCTGAGTAAGACCATCAAGCATTATAGAGTGGACAAGATGATGCACATTCAGGTCCTTGATGAACCAAGAGAAGGCAAAGATCTCTTTACAAGCTTTGACATGGCGCTATATGCCAAGCAGAATTTTGGAATGTATAACGGAAACCTTGAGAAGGTGAGCATTGAGTTTCCTAACAGGAAATGCGGAATATTCATTGACCGATTTGGCAAGGACATAACACTGATTCCGGTTGATGAGGAACACGTGAGATTGAATATTGATGTTGCTATAAGCCCGCAGTTCTTTGGCTGGATATTCAGTCTTGGCAATGATGTGAAGATTGTCGGACCAGAAAATGTTAAGGCACAGGTAAAAGAGGCAGCAGAATTGTTTTTGAAGAACTATGAATGAAAAAAGTGACCCTAGGGGACGGGGTTAAGGGGACATTTTGACCATTGGTCAAAATGTCCCCTTGTCCCCGTCCCCTAGGGTCATTATTTTAACAATTCCTTTGTGAACTCTACGTAGTCAACGCAGGTATTGCAGCTTGGAGCATAGTCGATAAGGAGCTTTTTCTTTTCCTGAGCTTCCTTAGTCTTGACGCATTCACGGATTGGAGTCTTGAAGAGCTTGGTGCCCATTTCCTTGGCGCGTTTGGCTATTACATCCTTGGTTTCCTTGTCAAGATTGGATCTGCCGGCATATTTTACAAGCAGGAGACCTGCAATCTCGAGATTCTTGTTCTGTCTGCGTTTTACAGCCATGATGGTGTCATGGAGCTGCTGGATGCCTTGCATTGCGTAAGAGTCAGCAGTTACAGGGATGATGACCTTGTCTGCTGCAATGAGGCAGTTGTATAGGATGATATTCAGTGATGGAGCAGTGTCGATCACAATGTACTTGTAACCCTTAAGCTCATCTAATGCATCCTTCAATCTGTAAAAACCTTCCACGTCACCGTCCAGCATTTTTTCAGCCTTAACAAGAAGTGGATCGGAGGCAACAATGTCGCCGTTTGGTGTATGCTGTATAGCTTCTGAAATAGGAAGTCTGTCTGAATCGATCATTACATCATAGAGAGTAGCTACGTCCTCGACCTTGGCTTCGTAGGTACTTGTGCTGTTTCCCTGAGGATCAGCGTCAATGAGAAGAGTTTTTGCACTCTTAGATAATATTCCAGCAAGATTAGTTGCTGTTGTACTTTTTCCAATACCGCCCTTTTGATTGGCTACAACAAAGATAGTTGCCATTTTTAATATTCCCCCTTATTAAAAATCAATGGAACCGTTGATATTTTTGTTGATCACATAAAAGACCTTGTGTTCTTCAGGCTTGACGTATAGGTCAACCTCCTGAAAATCAGAATCCTTGACGCCTTTGTTTAGCGCATCCTGTCTGATCTGTGATAACAAATCCTCGGTGTTTCGCTCCTCAGAGCCATACTGTATCACTATGTTTTTCCTGGCAGTAGCAAATGCTCCTGTTTTTTCTTCGGCTCTCTGAGCACTGATCTTTCTGGCCATATTCAATTCCCCCTTATGCAAAAAGTAGAAATAACAGTATTTTTAAAACAATCAACACTACCATTTTATTTTCTTTATCGATAAATATCAATTCTTTTTGCGAAAATGCTTGTTATCGGAGTTTTCTTAATTTTCAAACAATTTTAAAAATTATACAAAATTTAACTAAATTTTCATAAAATATACAGTCATTTCAATTGATGAAGGCATTATTATATGCTAATATTACAGTAGTTTATGATTTTGAATACAAAATTTGATATATTTAGTGGCTTGAAAAGCTCAAGAATTGCAATGTTGAGCTGGAAAAATCCTGCAAAGTCACTAAATATTAGCATGTTTGAAAAGGAGATGCGAAATGGGCAGTGTACAGCTGTTGGATAAGACTAGAAAAATCGGAAAATTATTACACAATAACAGTTCCGGAAAAGTAGTTTTTAACGATATCTGTAAAGTACTATGCGATATATTATCATCAAATATGTTGGTGATCAGTAAAAAAGGTAAAGTACTGGGCTTTGGAGTAACTCCACAGACAGAGGCTTTGGAAGGCCTTGTGACCAATAAAGTGGGCAGCTTTATTGATCCTCTTTTAAATGACAGACTGCTGACAGTTCTATCTACAAAAGAAAATGTCAATCTTGCCACACTTGGCTTTGAAAACATTGATACAAGCAGGTATCAGGGAATCATTGCCCCTATTGAGATTGCAGGTGAGAGACTTGGCACACTTTTTATCTACAAGATGGACGAGTCATATGATATTGATGACATCATTCTCTGCGAGTACGGAACTACTGTTGTAGGTCTTGAGATGCTCAGAGCAGTAAATGAAGAAAGTGCAGAAGAAAACCGTAAGATCGCGGTTGTCAAATCTGCTATAAATACTTTGTCATTTTCAGAAATGGAAGCTATCGTGCATATATTTGACGAGCTCGATGGCACAGAGGGCGTTCTGGTTGCCAGCAAGATAGCCGACAGAGTAGGAATTACCCGAAGTGTTATTGTTAATGCCCTTAGGAAGTTTGAGAGTGCAGGTGTCATTGAGTCAAGATCCTCCGGAATGAAGGGTACCTATATCAAGGTATTAAATGACGCCGTATTCGATGAACTCAGCAAACTAAAGCAGGAGATGTGATCAGCCGGAAATCAGAAATGATTAAAGTAAATTGGCATCTCTGCCGATAAAGTTAATAAGGATGGATGTATGATGAAGGGACTTATCGCAAATATAGGTCCCTTTTTCTTATCTACAACAAACACAGGTATAACCTTAAAAATACTATAAATTGTATAAAAAGATTCTTAAAACTACAACATCGAGTGGATTTTTGTTTGAAAAAACCTTGCATTTGCTAACGAAAAAACATAATATAGTATTAAGGTATACCCTATTCTTGGTGGTTTATACCCTTGAGGGAGGTCTAAATGTTCAATAGTAACGCTTTTGATTATATCAATGTTCTGGACAAGGCGGCTGATGCGTCTTGGACACGTAATGAAGTAATAGCCAATAATATTGCCAACGTAGATACTCCTGGTTATAAGAGGCAGGATATCAACTTTGAAGATGAGCTTGAGAAGGCACTTGGCAATTCACGTTACATTTCCATGGATACCAAAGTAGCTAATTTAAAGACCACAAGACTTGATGCCAGAGTAGTTAATGACTATTCTAATTTCTCATACAGATTAGATGGCAATAATGTTGATATTGATACAGAAAATGTTACTCTCGCAGCCAATCAGCTAAAATATCAAGGTCTGACAGCAAGCATTACGTCTGAATTTACCAATTTATCCAAAGCAGCCACATGATCATAAGAGGTACTAGCCTATGAGTATTTTTGATTCCTTTAATATCAATTCATCTGGCATGACAGCTCAGAGATTCCGTATGGACATCATTTCTGAAAATATAGCCAATGCCAACACAACAAGAACAGAGGACGGAACGCCTTATGTCAGAAAGGTTGTTACCTTTACAGAAAAAGGTAATCAAACGCCCTTTAGTCGTATATTAAATGAACGCCTCGATCATTATTCAGGAAGAGGTGTCAAGGTAACGCAGGTTCAGGAAGATACCTGGACACAGATGAATGTGGTTTATGACCCGTCTCATCCGGATGCTGACGAAAATGGTTATGTTACATATCCTAATGTCAACACCGTTACAGAGATGACCAACCTTATAGATGCCAGCAGGTCTTATGAAGCCAATGCTACTGCATTCCAGGCAAGTAAGAGTATCGCTACAAGAGGACTGAGCATCTCCGGCATGGCATGATAACTTCATGAAAAAATAGTTGGTTTTTATGAGTTAAAAAAGAGGAATAAAACCCATGGCTGATATCGATATTGCCAGCCTTAGACTTGTGCATTCAGGTGCTATCAAAGAGGCTGAAAACAAATATAGTAAAGTTTATAACGTTTTAGATGATAATTCAGGACACCAGGATTCTTTCTCACTTCTTTTTAACAAAGCGATAGATAACATTAACACGACCAATGCTTACCTGTCGGATGCTGAAAACGAAGAGATCAAATGGGCTCTTGGTGAGACGGATAATACGCATGATCTTGCTATCGCTCTTCAAAAAGGTCAGACAGCATTGCAATACACGATCGCAGTAAGAGACAGAGCACTGCAGGCTTATCAGGAGATCATGCAGATACAGGTATAAGCATTTTTGAGATTTTTGGAAAAAGTGACAAAAATCTATGTGCAATAGCCGTGTAAAAGCTGTTGCTATATATGAAAGGGGAGAGGGGCATGCCGGCAAGAATCAGAGCATTGTTGGACAAAGCTTTAGAGTGGTGGAATAAGTTTACCATTAAGCAAAAAACATTGATAATCAGTGTGGCTTCAGCCGCGCTTGTTACTATAGTCATTCTGGTTACAATTCTCAATCAGCCAAGGTATGTACTCCTTGTAAACGCAGAGTCAACAAAAGAGGCGTCTACAGTTACAGACCTTCTTGAAAGTGAGAATATTCCTTATCAGATATCTAATGACGGGCTGCAGATCAAAGTCCTGGAAAAGGATGAAGCAAATGCCAGTCTTCTTCTTGGCGCCAATGATATTCCTTCAGAAGGATATAGCATTGACAACGTCACAAGTGGTAGTTTTTCAACTACTGAATCAGATAAGCAGAAAAAATATGTTTATTACCTGGAAAGCAGACTCGAGAATCAGTTCATGACATGCTTTGATGCCATTGAATCTGCAAGAGTTGAACTTCATATTCCTGATGATGATGGAACTCTTATAGCCAATACGCAGGAATCATCAGCAACGATCCTTTTAGAGCTTGACCCTGCTATCGAATTTACAGAAGATAATGCCTCTTATCTGGCAAGAGCCGTTGCTACAGCACTTGGCAATAAGACAACTGATAATATAGTCATCATGGACACAGCTAGTAATCTTCTTTTTTCCGGAAGTGAAGAATCATCTGTTGCCGGCCTTGCAAGTACTCAGCTCACTGTAAAAGCCAAGGCAGAACAGCAGATGAAGGGAGAGGTCAAAACAGTTCTTCTTGGAACCAACAGATACGACAACATTGAAGTAGCCAGCAATCTCATAATAGATTTTTCCAATCAGGAATCAACTTATCACGGATATACTCCGGCAGAAGACCAGACACAGGGTGTTCTCAGTCATGAAGATACCTACACAGCAGAGAATGTCAATGGTGTCAGCGGTATCCCTGGAACTGATAGTAACGAAGGTGATGAGACTACATATGTAACTCAGGATAATGAGACTTCTTCATCAACTATTGAAGAGATTTCAAGAGACTATCTTCCAAATGAGACTATCACTACAACCACTACACCAGGTGGAACAGTGGATTACACCAACTCATCTATCTCAGTTACAGCAATCAATTATGTCATTGTAAAAGAAGATGATTTTAATGAAGCTGATGCCGGCATGACCTGGGAAGAGTACAAGGCAGCCAACAGCGAACCCGTTGCCATAGATGGAGATCTCACTTCTGATATCAATATCATCGCCAAGGCAACAGGCATTGCAAGTAGCAATATAGCTCTTGCAGCATACAATCAGAATGTATTTTTTGATTCAGAAGGAAGCAATATATCTCTTACAGATATTTTACAGATCGTGCTGATCCTGATCATTCTTGCACTTCTGGCATTTGTAGTACTCAGAAGCATGATGACAGAGAAACAGCAGCAGGAGGAAGAGGAGCTCCCGGAACAGTTGTCTGTTGAACAGCTCCTTGAGTCACAGCCGGTGGAAGAGGCACTTGATAATATCGAAATGGATGAAGGTTCAGAAACCAAGCGTCTTATTGAGAAGTTTATCGATGAAAATCCTGAAGCCGCAGCTAATCTGCTTAGGAACTGGCTGAACGAGGAATACGGCTGATAGGGGTCTGGGCACAAGGATGACTTGGAGCCAAATTAATTAGTAGTATGAGTTACTGGAGCAAGTAGCAGTAACAAAGTTGATAGGGGTGATGAGAATTGGCAGAAGAAACTAGCATGGCCGAAGGCGCTGCGCTGACAGCCGACCTGTCCGGTACGCAAAAAGCAGCAATATTACTGATAGCTCTGGGACCAGAGAAGTCCTCAGCTATTTTTAAACACCTAAAGGAAGATGAAATTGAAGAGCTGACATTGGAAATAGCCAATACAAGAAGTATCACTCCTCAGATAAAAGAGGCCGTGATAAATGAGTTCTATGGCATATGTCTGGCTCAGCAGTACATCGCTGAAGGTGGTATTAACTATGCTAAGGAACTTCTGGAGAAGGCTCTTGGTGAAGATAAGGCTATGGATGTTATCAGTAAGCTGACAGCATCACTGCAGGTAAAACCTTTCGAATTCATCAGAAAAACAGATCCTTCACAGCTCCTTACATTTATTCAGGACGAGCATCCACAGACTATCGCTCTTATCCTGTCTTACATGTCACCGGCTCAGAGTTCAATGATCCTGGGCGCTCTGCCGCCTGAGAGACAGGCCGATGTAACTAAACGTATAGCAACCATGGACCGTACAAGTCCTGAGACTATAAAAGACGTTGAGAGAGTATTGGAATCCAAGCTGTCATCACTGGTAAATCAGGACTTCACTATTATTGGTGGTGTCGATGCTGTTGTTGAGATCCTCAATACTGTTGACCGTGCTACTGAAAAACATATCATGGAGACTCTCGAAATCGAAGAGCCAGAGCTTGCTGATGAGATCAGAAAGAAGATGTTCGTATTCGAAGACGTACTTCTTCTGGACGACAGATCTATCCAGAGAGTGCTGCGTGATGTTGATAACAGTGACCTTGCTCTTGCATGTAAGGGCGCTACTGAAAACGTTCAGACCGCTATCTTTAACAACCTGTCCAAACGTCTTGCTGTTATGATCAAGGAAGATATGGACTTCATGGGTCCTGTTCGTATGAAGGATGTTGAAGAAGCTCAGCAGAAGATCGTTAACGTTATCAGAAAACTTGAAGATTCTGGTGAAATTGTTATCTCCAGAGGCGGAGGTGATGAGCTAGTTGTCTAAGAATCTGTATAAAGCCAGTTTTGTAACAATTGAGAGGCAAGGCAAAAGAGTCATCGACAATAATGACCTTGCTCAAAAGAGAATAGACGAGTTTAACATCAAGGAACGTCAGAGACTTGCCGAAGAGCTGGCAGCTCAGGGACAGGTCACGGATGCAGAAGGCGGAGAGTTTGTGGAAGGCCTTGATCCAGCCCAGATCAGCAGGCTGACGGAAGATTTTGGCGATGAGGAATCCAGTAACCTGGCATACCAGAGCGAAGCAGATGAAGATACCATGGCTCAGATACAGGAACAGATCGAAGCTATGGTAGCAGATGCCAGAGCTCAGGCAGATCAGATCCTTGCAGATGCCCAGGCTCAGGCAGACCAGATAATGAATGATGCGATGCAGCAGGGCAGAGCTCAGGGCTATGAAGAAGGCTACAATCAGGGCGTTTCCGAAGCTGAAAATATTAAAGCCGAGGCAGAGCAGGAGCGAGCAGCTCTTGAAGAACAGTATCAGCAGCTTGTTGATGAGATGGAGCCTCAGCTGGTAGATGTTATCACTGATATTTTTGAACATGTATTTAATATCGATTTTAGAGAAGATAAAAAAATAGTACTTCACCTGTTGCAGTCTACTCTCAGCAGAGTCGAGCCCGGCAACAACATGATAGTCCATGTATCATCAGTGGATTATGACATGATGCTGGAAGAAAGAGGAAGACTTGAGGAGGCTATTACAGCACCTAATGCATCCCTTGAGATCATTGAAGATCCGACCCTGAAAGAAAATGAATGCATGGTGGAGACTGATGGTGGTGTTTTTGATTGCAGCATAGGAGTAGAACTATCAGAGCTGATAAGAAAGCTCAAGCTATTGTCCTATGACAGACAGCGTCATTAAGGAGAAGAAGTTTTTGTTAACAAGTAAGATTGATTATGATAAATACAAAAAACTTCAAAACATGCCTTTTTACAGGATGAGCGGTAAGGTGATCAATGTCATTGGACTGACTATTGAATCCGCAGGTCCTGATGCCAAGCTTGGAGATATCTGCTGGATATACCCCAAGAAAAAGGATTCTGATGTATCGTCACCTTCAGGCAGACCTACGATGGCAGAGGTGGTTGGATTTAAGAATAATCATGTACAGCTGATGCCATATCAGAATACCAGTGGTATTGGAAGTGGCAGTATTGTTGAAAATACTGATGCGCCACTTAGGGTTAACGTTGGTGAAGGTCTTCTTGGCCAGACCCTTGACGGACTTGGACGTATCGATGGTACGACCTATGGACAGGGCACCATTCTTGAAAATGGTATTTCCTATTCCGTAGAGAATCAGCCACCGGACCCCATGTCCAGAGACCCAATATCAGAGGTCCTTCCCCTTGGGGTTAAGGCTGTGGATGGACTTTTGACTGTAGGAAAAGGACAGCGTATCGGCATATTTGCAGGTTCCGGTGTTGGTAAATCAACGCTCCTTGGCATGTTTGCAAGAAATACAGCGGCTGATATCAATGTCATCGCACTTATAGGTGAGCGTGGCCGTGAGGTCAGGGAATTTATAGAAAGAGACCTGGGTCCCGAAGGTATGGCCCGTTCAGTGGTTGTTGTAGCGACCTCTGATAAGCCGGCCCTTGAGAGACTTAAGGCAGCCAAGACTGCAACCTCAATTGCCGAGTACTTTAGAGATCAGGGAAAAGATGTATTGCTCATGATGGACTCTCTTACCCGTTTTTCAATGGCTCAGAGAGAAATCGGTCTTGCCAATGGCGAACCGCCTGTTTCAAGAGGCTATCCGCCTTCTGTGTACGCTGAGATGCCCAAGCTCCTTGAGAGAGCGGGCAAGTCCAGAAAAGGCTCCATTACAGGCCTCTACACAGTACTTGTTGACGGTGATGATTTTAATGAACCTATTACAGACCTTGCCAGATCTATCCTGGACGGCCATATAGTCCTTGATCGTAAGCTGGCGCAAAAGAATCATTACCCGGCCATAGACGTACTGGCCAGCATTTCAAGATGTATGAGTGCAATTGCATCTCCTGAGCAGAAAAAGGCTGCAGGTCAGATGAAAAATGTAATGGCTGTATATAACGATGCTGAAGATCTGATAAACATCGGTGCCTACAAAGCCGGTGCCAATAAAAATATAGATTATGCTATTTCGAAGATCGATCAGGTAAATGCTTTTCTTATGCAGGAAACTGATGCAAAATTTTCTTTTGATGAGGAAGTGGCACAGCTCCAGAGTATTTTTAGTTAAAGGAAGGTGCGTGCTATGGCAAGATTTGTCTATTCTATGCAGACTGTTCTTAATGTCAAGAAGAAGACAGAAGATCAGGTAAAAATGGAATTTGCCCAGGCCCAGATGAAGCTGAATGCTGAAGTGGACAAGCTCAATGAGCTCAGAGGCAGGAAGGTATCCTATATCCAATATGGCGTGGAACTTAGGCAGACCAGATTGGATGTTCAGGAGATCGCTGATACTAATTATGCCGTAGCTCAGATGGATGTTCTCATCAAAAATCAGGAAAGAGTTGTCCAGTTCTACCGTATGGAGTTTGAAAAAGTAAGAGCCAGACTCAGGATCGCAGTGCAGGAGCGCAAGATGCAGGAGAGGCTCAGGGAAAAAGCTTTCGAAGAGTTCCTTGAAGAGGAAAAGAAGGCTGAATTTAAGGAGATGGATCAGAGAACCAGTTTTACTTATGGTCAAAGAATAAACGAACAGGAATGATTGTTAATAACAATCCACGGAGAGACATATGGCAGACGAGAACAATATACCAGATGACCCTAAACTGGCCAAAGCGCAATTAAAAGCCGACAGGAAAAAATTCAAGGATGAGCTGAAGGCACAGAAAAAGGAACAGAAAGAAAGAGAGCAGGAACTTGCTGAGAGGCAGGCGGAGATAAATGGTGACAATGGTGGTGGTCTTGCAACGCTTATGATCACGCTGCTCATTATCATCATATGGCTTATCATCATGGCTCTTCTCATCAAGATGGATGTGGGCGGTTTTGGCTCAGGTGTCCTGGCTCCTATTATCGGAGATGTTCCTTATGTAAATATGATCCTGCCGGAAGGGTCAACTACTCAGAATGTTACCTACAATACTTATAATGTTAATGTCAGCTCTGATGGAAGCAGCACTGGCGCTTCAGTTGGTATTAACAATATGGATGAGGCCAATGCTTACATCAAGAGGCTTGAAAATGCTCTAAAGGATGAGATGGAGCTTAACAGCCAGTATGCCTCAACTATAGAAAAGCTTCAGGCTGAGGTTGAAAGGCTACAGCCTTTTGAAGAAGAGCAGGCCGAGTTTGAGGAGCAGCGAGCCAGCTTCTACAACAGCATCGTATATGGTGATTATGCTCCGGATGCTGATGCCTATGCTTCATATTATGCAATGATAGAGCCTGACATAGCTGCCCAGATATATGCGCAGATCGTCAGCGATTCTGTTACAGATGAAGCTATCGAAGAATATGCCAAGACCTATTCTGGAATGAAGGCCAAGGCTGCAGCAGCTATTTTTGATGAAATGGTTGAAAATCAGGATCAGGCAGAGCTTGTTGCCAAGATCCTTGCCAAGATGAGCAGCGAAAACCGTGGTGATATCCTTGCTGCTATGGCAGAAGACAATGCAGCAAGAGTTACAAGGCTTCTTGAGCCATCAGCTCTTCAGAGTGAGAGTACTGAGGTTACCGGATCAAATTGATTTTTTATAAAAAATTAATATCTATAACAAACATAGATCGGATGTGCAGGTTAAGAAAAAAGCCTGCATGTCCGATATTTTTTTTGAGGAAGTATCTGGAATATTATGCATTTTTGAGCCCTGGCTGCTAAGTGCCTTGGATAAGCATTTAGCCCAAAAGCATGACTCAAAGATCATGCCCGATTTTATTTTGGAGAACCTTGACAACTAAATGAAAGGAGATGACAGCATGGGAGCGGTTAATGCACAGGATGTTCTCACACTGGCAGGCGTTTCACCCGGTCAGACAGCTGACTTGTTAAAAATGCCAGGTAATAGCCAGATAGATACATCCACAGACTCTTTTGCATCTGTTTTACACAAGACTACACAATTCAGCGTTTCCGTATCAGTTAATACATCTGAGAGAAGCATAGCTAATCTGGCCGTAGATAAAAATTCAGCAGACAAGCTGCAGAACGTTCAAAAGGACAATGGAGCGGACAAGACAGATGAAGACGCCAAGACTGATAAAAAAGACCAGAACAATTTAAAGGCTGATAATAAAACTAAGGAAACAGAGAATACTAAATCTGATCCTAAAAAGGATGCAGCGGTAGATAAAGCAGAGAAGGCAGGTAAGGATCTTATAAAAGATGTTTCTGAAAAGCTTGAGATCAGTGAAGAAGAGGTTGTAAACGCAATGGAGGTCTTAGGGATCAGCGCTATCGATCTCTTACAGCCAGAGAATATGGCAGATCTTGTTAATTTGATCGTAGAGCAGTCAGAGGACTTGCAGATCATTGATAACGGCGGTTTGTTCAATGCCATTGATGAACTGATGGAGGATTCTTCTAAAGCAATGCAGGATATCTTAGACGAGCTTGGAGTTACTCAGGAAGAATTTGACGGACTTCTTACAGAGGCAGTTAAGAACAGAAATCCACAGCAGGAAATAATGACTTTTGCAGATCAGACCAAAGAAGATAATGCCACTATCATTGATCCAATGCAGGATAAACAGAATATTGAGATCAAGAAGCCTGAACTTGATAAGCACGAAGATCATGAAGCAGGTCATGACGAAAAGAGAAAAGCTGAGTATTTTGGCAAGGTATCAACTACAGCAGTTAAAGACACAATAGATATGCTTCAGGATCATGATATGTCAGTCAATTCTTTTTGGAATCAGCTGATGGATAAGGTAAATGACAGCATAGCCAATACTTCTCAGATCCAGGAAAACAGTCTTCATACATCTGCCCGCGACATAATCGATCAGGTTACAGAATTTATCAAGGTCAGTGTAGAAACAGATATGACTAAAATGGAGCTTAGACTTCATCCGGAAAGCCTTGGAAATATCAATATCATGCTTGCATCCACCAAGGACGGCAACATGGTAGCACAATTTACTACACAGAATGAAACTGTAAGAGATGCTCTTTTATCTCAGATAGCGCAGCTGCAGAAGCAGTTCAATGAACAGGGACTTAAAGTAACAGAGATCAGCGTTTCAGTTGAGACTCATGCTTTTGAACAGAACCTTGAACAGAATGAGCACAGATCTGGCGAAGAAGAGGCTCAGAGCAAAAAGACAAGAAGGATCAATCTTGGGGACTTAAGTCTTGAAATTGATGACGAGATGGATGATGCGGATAAGCTCGTAGCAGAAATGATGGCCGCAAATGGCAATACAATCGATTACACGGCCTGATTTTACAAACAATAGCTTTATATCAGTAATGCAAAATGATGCAAAGAGCAAGTTATGAAACGAAGCGGACTGATATAGAGATCAATCTGCAGATATGATGCAGAGCAAAATTATTAGGAGGGAGTACATGTCAGATAATAGTAATATTACCAATGTGAATGCTGTTATTGAAGATGGTAAGGTTCTTGATACTACTACAAAAAAGACCAGCACCACTAATTCCGGATATGACAAAGATGCTTTTATGAACATCCTCGTAGCTCAGATGAAGTATCAGGATCCACTGCAGCCGACTTCTAATACAGAGTACATTTCACAGTATGCTACTTTTACCCAGGTTGAGCAGTTGCAGAATATGGCTGATGCAATGACACTTTCAAGAGCTTCTGACCTTGTAGGTAAGACAGTTATCATCAATCAGACAAGTGAAGCAACAGGTACTACTACTCAGATCCAGGGTAAGGTTGATTATGTAACATACAGCGCTGGCGAGGCATATCTCAACATTGATGGCACCAACTACAAGATGGATAACCTTTATGCAGTCGCTGATGACGATTACATTACAGCTCAGGAAACAGCAGAGAAGTTTGAAGAAGCTATCGACAATCTGCCATCAACAATTGAACAGGTTAGTCTTGATAATGCTGAGACTATCAACAGTCTGGGAATTGCTTATGATGGATTCTCTGATAAGGTAAAGAGCTTTATCGATACTGAGCATGTTACAGCACTTAAGCAGTACATCCTGAGAATATCAGATCTTCAGAAGGCAGCAGACTCAGGTACAAGCACAGATTCAGGCAGCACTACAAGCACAACAACAGCTACAACATAAGACTGGATTTATATGAAATAATTGCAAATAAAATGTAGATTGATTTACTAAACTAGCTACATTAAAAAAGTAACATAAAGTTTATTTTTTCAAAAAGAATTGTTATTAAATAATCTCATGGAGGAGACGATATATGATACAGAACAATTCAAATTTCCTCTCCATTGAGCAGGTACAAAGTCAATATTTAAACAACAAACCAAAACAGGTTAGCATGAAGCCTTCACAGAATGGTTATTCTTTTAACCAGGTTCTGGAACAGATCCAAAGCCAGAATGCTACAGAAGGTGTAAGATTTTCCAAACATGCGATGGAAAGACTTGGCGATAGAAATATTGAACTTACAGATACACAGATGGCTCGACTGAATAAGGGCATGATTCAGGCAGAAGAGAAGGGAATAAATGAATCTCTAATACTGGTAGATCAGCTGGCATTTATAGTAAATGTTCCAAACAATACAGTGGTTACAGCAATGGATCAGACCAGTACAGATAGTAATGTTTTTACCAATATAGACGGAGCAGTTATTGCATGACTGGACCTTAAGCTACCTGACCGGTAGACAGGAAGTCATAGATTCCTGACTGACAGATGGAATCTAAAGCTTTACGATCCGTCCTCACTAGGATGAGACTATAAGTTTTGATTTTTTTCAATGTGAAGCAAATGACATTAAGTGTTATTTTGTTTGATTGAAATAATTCGAATTTATATTCTGTCCTGAATTAATTGGAGGACTTTTCGTTATGATGAAATCACTTTTTTCTGGTGTGGCAGGTCTTCGTACCCACCAGACAAAGATGGACGTTATCGGTAACAATATTGCCAACGTTAACACAACATCTTTCAAATCACAATCTATTACATTTAGTGATCTTATGTATCAGACAACCCAGAGTGCAACTGCAGCTTCAGAGACTAAGGGTGGTGTAAACCCTAGACAGATTGGTCTTGGTTCTAAATCAGGTGCCATCGGAACTGCTATTGATACCCAGGGTGCTACTCAGACTACAAATAATCCTTTCGATATGATGATAACAGGTGACTCCTTCTTTATCGTTAATGATGGAGCACAGACCAAGTATACAAGAGACGGTTCTTTCTATGTAGACGGTGCCGGCAACCTTGCCATGCAGTCAACAGGTTATTATGTATATGGATGGAGTGCAGTAGAAGATACTACAACTGGTGAGATCACAGTTAATACCAACGGCGGTATCGGCAAGCTTCAGATCATGAGCGCTGAAAATACAACATATCCACCTGCAGGAACAACTCAGGGCGTTGTAAGTGGCAACATTGATGCCAATGATACTAACGTAACATCTGATTCAGGTAAGACTGTAACTCTTGAGTTCTACGACAATCTTGGTTATCTCTATACAGCTAAGTTTTCAGTAAGAGACGTTGATAACCTTGAACATACATATACATTTACACTTGATGACATCCTTGATTCTGATGGAAATACTATCGGTGCTGATAAGATGCAGTATGTAAGCTTTACAGATTCTGAGACTGGTAATGGCCAGACAACTGTAACTCCTACCGGATATACTGTTTCAAGTTATACGGATACTGCTATTACACTTAGAAGTAGTACAACATATAGTGATATTCCTAGAAGTGGTGATTCATCTGATCTGAGCTCATTATATGCTCAGTATCCAAATTTCTTTAGAGAAATTTATGAAATTGATGATGAGGTTATTGAGGGTTATATTACTGCCGGATCAAGCACTGATACAACTGTCACATACTCTATTGCAAGTGATGGTACGCTTACTATTACAACTTCAACTACTGCTGATGCTGAAGGTACAGAGACAAGCAATCTGAAGTCCAGCTATAAGTATTCATCTGATTTTATCTATACAGATGGAACAACCAATTATACTTTACCAACTAATATATTCCTGGATAAGGACGTATATGGTAATAGACTGACAACTGTATTTGATGTAGATCTTTCATCCTACAGTGACTCTGCAACATATATGGTATCAGGAACAGTTGCAAGCCCAACACTTACAATTACAGATGGCGGCTCATCCGTATCTGTTTCAACTTTGAATAGTGGAATCAGTGCAGCATCAGGAGCTACTCAGACTATTTCTATATATGATGGAAGCAATAATCTTGTGGCAGCCAGCATTACACCTGATGATTCTTATGAAATCAGTAGTTATGCCAATGCTGATGCATTATTTGCAGCTTATGGATATACAGCTAGTGATTATACTGATGGCACAGTTGGTACTGACGGCTCATTCCAGATAGATAGTAGTGGTAAGATCACAATTACATATAACTATGAAAAGACAACAACTGCTACAACAAACTATTCAGTAGCAAACAGCTCAGTATCTTCTTATGACAGCAGCAATATTTCATACGCAAGTTCAGTATACGAAGATATCGACCGTGTAGGTTACGTTACAGATATTACAAAATCAACAACTACAGCCAACTTCTTCAAGAACGTATATGGTCTTGATACATCCAAGCTGGATTCTACAGAGACATACGAGATCCTGTCAGATGGCACACTTGTACTTCAGAACAACAACGTAACTATGTCGTTCAATCCAAAGACTGGCGCAATTGTTACTCCTTCCGGCAAGATCACTATGGACTTTAACCAGAACGCAGTTGATGATAACGGACAGCTCTTTATGGCAGGCTTTACAGATGTAGCAATGGATCTTTCTACAATTACTAATTACAATACCAAGGGTACATCTACTATCAAAGCAGTTAAGGGTGACCTTAGCAGTCTTAACACAGGTAGATCTGTAGGTGAGATGAATGGTATCACAATTGGTACTGATGGTAAGATCAATGCAACCTATAGTAATGGTCAGACCAAACTCCTTGGCCAGATTGCAACAGCACAGTTTGCCAATGCTTCAGGTCTTTCACATGAAGGTGATAACCTCTATACAGAGACTCTTAACTCTGGCACAGCTACTGTTCAGGATATCACAGTAGATGGCGGTTACATGAACACTGGTGTTTTGGAAATGTCCAACGTTGACCTTTCTAACGAATTTACCAACATGATCACTACTCAGCGTGGTTTCCAGGCAAACAGCCGTATCATCACAGTATCAGATACACTTCTGGAAGAACTTACAAATCTGAAGAGATGATGATTTGATCATATGAATGGTCAGAAGGCAGTATTGCGAAGATGATTTGATGATATGGCCAAAATGTTGTAATGCAGCCATGATTTCATAAATCGTATCATGCTATTTCTAAATATTGAGTTATGTGAATAACCAGTGGGCTTTGGTCAAATGCGACCAAAGCCTGCTTTTTACGTGGAAGATAGAAAATATCATTTGCGAGCATGAATAATGTCAGGTGTCTACTTTTTCGTTACCACATCAAGAGTGAGTGAACTTGGGGGCAATCATGCGGCGCTTTGAGATTCTGAAAAAATGCTGTTTTTATTTTTTTAGGTATATTTATTAAAAGGGCTTAATCAGGCCTAACTTTAAAATCGCGTTTTGCTTTATATCAGCAATAATTAGGCTTATAACTCGGTCTAAACAGATTACAGGCCTAACTTTTTGGGGGTATAAATTTTCAAGATGATAAAAAGTTAGCTATTTTCGAAAATTTTTAGGTCTAAATGGTATTTACCCTTACCACAAGCCTAACATTTAAAAAACGCAATTTTATTTTTAGGCATATTTTAATGGCAAAACATTTTAAGCCTAAAACAATATGAATTTATGTTTTTTTTACCACTACGTATCAAAAATAGTGCAAATAGGCTATTTGAATGTAATTTCGTTGCAGAGCCTATTTGCTTTTGGGTTACATTCTTATTAGTCTCAGAATATGCTTGATAAGCAGAACAATAATATCAATCCAACGATAAACAGGAATCCTCACTATGTTTTGGATGTAAGCTTGAAAGGAGCTGGCTTATGTACGTACTGCTTAATGGTACTGTTGATGTCTCGAAACTTGTAATAAGATTGTCTCCTAAATGAATACCGTTATTCTCGTACTCTAACAGCTTTTTTATTGCATTTGTGCTGTATTCTGGAGAATCCATCATACCAAAATGTTCAAAATAAATATTTCTTCTTCTGGTAATATCCAGCAATACAAAGTCAGGGTGGAATATTTGTCCATTTTTCATCTGTATAGGTATTTCATAAAGAAATGGTATTCCTAACTCAGTGAGTTTGTCAGCAATGATCTTTTCGGATTTAGAGCGGACCAGAATGCCAGAATTGGTGACGATAGAAAGATTATTGGCATAGAGTGTATGAGAATCGTATTCTTGACTTAGCCATCTATCAGTATATTGTGAATCTGTTTCAACAAAAGGATGTACGTAGCCTCGTTTTGAAGGATTCAATTGCAAGTATACATTTTGAAGGACGTAGATGATCTCGTGTTATAAAAACTAAGATAGAGAAGTACCTTCTGTGATTACAGCGGTTCAAGGCTTTAGTGTTTCAGTGCCTCAGGACTTTAGTTCTTCTTGCAATTGTATCTATGAATGCATGAATTTATCCATGCATTCGTAGATGATATATATACATGATTCTAACTGGATTGTGTGGCTGATGGTCGCTTACATATAAAATTTAGCTTTTTGTGATTCTGATATGTAATTCCTCTTCTCTAGAGCGGCTGTTGACCTTCCCTTATACATATAAGATTTCACTTTTCCTAATTCTGATATGTAATTCACTGCCTGTCGAGAGAAGGATGAAAAGCTGTTGGCCTTTCATATACATATAAGATTTCACTTTTCCTGATTCTGATATGTAATCAATTGTACTTGGCTCTCTCGCCGCCGATGTACTTAGGTCTTGTTCTTGCGCATACTATGTGGGCATTACCTACTTCAGTCTGCTGTACTCTTACAGGAACAGCAACATCTCTCAGGTGCATGCCGATAAGGGTGTCTCCTATATCAATTCCAAGCTCTGCCTTGATGTGCTCAACAGCAACGGCATCCTGCAGTGTGTTATATGCTGCTGTCGCAAAAGAACCTCCGGCTTTAAGCTGAGGAACAACGCTTACTATTTCATAGCCACGCTCTCTGGCTACTGACTTTTCAAGAATCAGCGCCCTGTTAAGGTGCTCGCAGCACTGAGCTGCAAGATGCAACTTCTTCTCTTTGCAGGCATCTACAAGAGTAGCTACAAGAGCCTGTCCAATTTCTTCACTGGAAAATGTTCCAAGCTTATGGGATGCCACCTCACTAGAAGAACATCCAACTACCAGTAAATCCCCTTCTTCAGGATGAGCCTGTTCACAGAGATCATCAAACACAGCTCTTATTTCTTTTTTTATCAATTCAATATCTTTAAACTCTTCGTTAGAAACTCCAGCACCCATTGCAAAATCCTCCATGGTTCATTGGTAATACTTTAAACTACAATGATTATATTTTTTCTATTATTAAAATTCAAGAAGCTAATATCTTCCTATTGAAATTTCAATAATTGCATATTTCAACAGGTAAAAGCGAATGAATTCCAACCAATACAACAAAGTCGACAATAACATAAGATAATAGCTACAAAAAACCGCACCATGATGTGATTGCTAATCTCTCATAGCAATCACATCATGGTGCAGATTCTAGATTTATCTAACTAATAATATAACACCAACTTTTTAGTATGTTGGCTTATATCATGTTATCAAGCTTCAGTATGATTAACGATATATGACCTACCATCTTCACTGATATCAACCCATGCCATAAGCCCACACATCTCACTGATACTGGCTCACATTAGAAGCATCCACTGGTGAGAATGGTACCCAAACGTATTTCTTATCATCTGATGCGCCATCAATTGTAGATACTGACTTACCGGATGTAAGAGCGATAACAGCCTCTACTGCCTTGGCTGCCTGTCCTTCTGCATCCTGCAATACGGTAAAGGACATCTCTCCTGCAGCGATAGATGCGCATCCGGCCTCTGTTGCATCAACACCTGTTACAGGAATTGATGCAGGATCAATTCCGTTGTCCTTAAGTGCCTGGCATACACCAAGAGCCATTGTATCGTTGTTGCAAAAGATTGCATCGTATGGCTGTCCTGTCTTAAAGAATATATTCAGCTTTTCAGCAGCTATTGTATCGGACCATGTAGCATAATCCACAAATACATAATTAACTTCTACGCCCATATCCTTAAGGGTATTCTTAACAGCTGATGTTCTGCCCTTTGTTCCTGAATGTCCCTTTTCACCTTCAAAAATAATAACGTTCATAGATGAAGGATTGCCAAGCTTTTTCATTACATACTCAGCCTGAAGCTGGCCTGCTTCTTCTTCCTGAGAGCCTACATATACATATTTATCAGCCTTTAGATGTTCATCACTTGGCTGGCTGTTTACAAATATGATTGGCAGATCATTGGATGTTACTTCCATCTGAAGTGCAGTGGAAGAATCTGTAAGTCTTAGGATTATTGCATCATAGCCATTAGCTTTGGCGCTGGCAATCTCTGCTGCCTGGTCATCCACAAGACTTCCGCAATAACTCACATCCAATGTAATACCTGCACTCTTGGCAGCTGCAACGATTCCATCTGATAACGCAGCACGGAATGTATCATCTACATCACATATAGAATACAGAACCTTTATACTTCCGCCACTGGATGCAGATTGTGAACTACTGCAACCTGTCAGGAGACTTGTCATTAATATACTTATCAGCGCAATTGCTATTATCTTTTTTAAACTTGTCTTCATCAGATTCCACCTCCTCAAATCTTGAACTGCTGAACATGGCTTGTAAGCGTATCGGATGTGCCTGCCAATTCATGTGAATTGTCTGCTACGTCCTGACTACTCTTTGTGATATTATCAGCCTGTTCTACCATATTTTCTGAGGTTGCAAGAATCTCATCAGCACTTGCTGCCTGTTCTTCTGATATTGCTGCTACGTTAGTTGCAACATCATCGACTTTTTGAATGTCTGTTATCATTGCTTCTATCAACTGGTTAGAAGTATTGATATTCTCATATATCTTATCGAAGGTTTCAACTGCAACTGCAATTCTCTCACTATTCTGCTGGATACTGTCAGCACTATTCTGTGCCTGACCAACAGCTTCTTCAATAAGAGTATGTACTTCATTGATAAGATTTGTAATATTCTGAGCACTCTCAGCACTAGTCTGTGCCAGCTTGCCTATCTGCGTAGCAACTACTGCAAATCCCTTACCTGCTTCTCCAGCTCTGGCAGCTTCAATAGAAGCATTGAGTGAGAGCAGATTGGTCTCTTCTGCGATTTCTCCTATGATGCCAACGATATTGGTGATCTCTTCTGAAGCATCACCAACCTTGTTGATGGATTCAACCAGTCTATTATTAGCATCCTGAATATCGGCCATAGCACTACTGAGTTTCTCCATATCTTCACGTCCACGCTGAGATATGTCTACGGTCTCCTTCATGCTCTCTTCGGCCTGATTACTATTTTCTCTAGTATCTGCTACAACACCTGCAAGTACGGTAGCATTCTGTGCTATATCATTAACAGCTTCCGCCAGCTGGTCAACAGTCTCATTGAGCTGCTTCATGGCTTCTGACTGTGACATTGAAGCATCATACATGCGCCTTGCCACTTCATCACTATTGTCTGACTGCTCTTTAAGCTTGACTGACTCATCATTTATGCTGGCAAGCATATTTCTCATGCTGGCAACAAATTCTCCAACCTTTCTACCCATAACTCCGATTTCGTCATCGCTTTCAGCTTTGACATTGATCGTAAAGTCACCTGAAGACATTGCATTGATGTTTTCTGTGATTGCAGAAAGTGGAGCGATAACTTTACTAACTATAAATATAATAGATACGATGATAATAACGATCGCAATAACAGCTACGAATATCAAAAGATTAGCCAGCATTGTTACATCGCTTAATATAGTTGATGTCTTGATATATGAAACCAAGAGCCAATCTGTATTGTCAATTTCCTCATAGGTCACCATATAATCACCTATGGTGTCTGTACTATAGTCTCTTTCTGCTATTGCTGTTGCTATCCCAGCCAATAGCGCGTCACTATTGGATGTCGTTATTTCAGAACCTAATCTGCCAGTATCAATATCTGCAAGGATCGTATTATTAGTTCTGTCTATGAGAATAGATCTGGCTTCATCCATTTTTACACCAGAATTGACAATAACAGTAATATCGTTAAGTGCCACATCAGCAGCAATGACCTTGATCTCTTCGCCTCCATCATTAAGGATTCCGGAAGCACTGATTACTTTTTCTCCATTACTATTGGTATATGCGGTTCCATATCCCATCTCAACTCTGGTAATACCCTGTTTATAGAATGTCTCTTCAGTCACATTACTTGTTGAGTATGATGAGTCTGATGCGGTATAAAGCCTTCCACTTGCAGTACCAATATACAGACCTTCAGGTGAACTGGAATTATACCCGTAAAAAGAGTCCAAGATAAGCTGCAACTCGTCCTCCGTTGGCTGCTGAGTCTCAATTCCATATTTTACAGTTGTAAAAAACTCCATGTTCTCATCCAGCCAAGACTCAATATTGTCTGCCTGATTGGCAATAGACGATTCCAATTCATTAGTTGCCGACTTAGTAAGACTATTCTTACTAAGGATCAAAGATATAGCACTAAGTGCAACTACTGCTACAACAACTGTTGGAACAATATACAAAAGCAGTTTAGTTCTAATCTTTCCAGTTCTTTTTACCTTCTGATCACTCATTCCGAGGCATTCCTCCTTATAATATGATAAAAGCCAAAACTTGGTAACTACATTATAGTACCGAATTTTGACTTTTAAATAATATTACGTAAAGTTTTATTTAATTTTTAGTTATGCATCATTTATTTTTTATCTTCTCTGGCATCGACCTGGCTCTGAATATACTCTGTTACTTCCTCAAAACCAGCGTCTTTCAGTGCTTGCCTGAACTCTTTTATTATTTCATCAACTGTACAATCATAATCTCCATAGCATATCATTGGCAGATACTTTCCACATACCACATTTATTTTGTCCAGCTCCTTGCTATATTCTGTCATATCAAAATGCATATCTTCCCATGGATAATCAATGGCCGATTGCTCATATTGTCTGGTCAAATGTTCATATGCATAGTTGTCTCTGGCTGAATTTAAGAGTGCCAGATCATCACGTCTGCCCCACCAAAAATTTAAGGTAATACTGTCCAGATCATTATTATAGCTATCAGGTCGTCTAAAAACATTGCCGTCCTCCAATATGTACTGCTGCCCCTCTATTCCATAATTGATGAGCCTGCTGCACTGTGCATCATTTCTAAGTAGCTCATAAGTCTGCAATGCCAGTTCCGGATACTGGGATCTTGCTGAAATAGCCATTGCACCATGGAGGATACTTGTACGCACTATATTGCCCCGTTCCTCTCCAAACCAGAAAAACATTGCTCTGGATCCAGGCTGGGCTATATCCATATTGGGCTTTCTATCTTCAATATACATATTGGTGTGGTGCTCTATACAAGCGGATTCTCCCAGGTAAAAACCTGTTGTATAATCATTTGATACTTCCTCAGTATTGCCAAATACTCCCATTCGCTTCCACTTACGCATCAGATTAGCAAAACTTGAAAGTTCATTGCCCTCATAATAAGGTGACGCAACTGTATCAAGATCATCCTTGTATGCGCCCCATAGACCATAATCCGTTATTTCCAATATCGGTACAAAATCAGTCTTGGAAACAATGTATCCCTGTGCCGAGTTAGTGCTACTCCTATCAGCATCCCAGGGTATTACATTAGGATATGCTTTTACCACGTATTTAAAAAAAGTGGTCATATCATCCCAGGAATGTATGCCTTCTTCAAACCCGGCTTCGGTAGCCAAGTCCCCTCGATATATAAATCCATGATTGGTCCACTGTGTATATTGATTTTCAGGAATCAGATAGATATTGCCTTCATACTTACAAGATTCCCATTCATCTGCAGAAACAGATGCATAGGTCTCTGGACAGTACTGTTTAAGCATGTCTTCAGTCAGAGGATAAAAATTACCTTCTGTAACATTTTTCCATGCATCAAGCCAGTCTGTAGACGTTCCGATCAGATCGATCTGCTCATCACTATATTCAAGTACCTGATCATATTTCTCGAGATAATCGGTCCATGAAATATAGTAAACATCCAGTTTAACATTTATTTTATCTATTAATATCTTATTGAGAGCTTCAATAACTTTTTCTGTCTGACCATTAGTAGGTTTATCACCAACAGTCAGATACACTATTGTTGTTGGCTCGCTGTCACCTTGTATCTGACCGCTTATAGGCAGACTGCAAGATACAAGATTAACTGCAACGCACATCATGAGGATAAGTGATAGTACTTTTTCCTTCACTGACCATTACCTTTCTTTTCCTCTCGGCGCTTGGCACGTAGCTCTACAAAAAATTCTTTCAGCATGTTGCTGCAGTCCTGCTCCATAACTCCAGTAACAGTATCCACCTGATGATTAAAATCAGGGTTATTTAAGATATTCATTACCGACCCTGCACATCCTGCCTTAGAATTCATTGCACCAATGACAACCTTAGGAATCCTTGCTTGAACAATAGCTCCTGCACACATCTGACACGGTTCCAGTGTTACATACAACGTACACTCTTCTAATCTCCAATCGCCCAGGACTTTATTGGCTTTCTTGATAGCCGATATCTCCGCATGGGCAAGTGAAGTATGATCTGTGTTACGTCTATTATAACCCCTTGCAATAATTTTATCACGAAAAACTATTACACACCCTATCGGTACCTCGTCTAGTGCATAAGCTTTTTTAGCCTGAGCAATAGCCGCTTTCATATATTTCTCATGAAGCTTGTCCTCTTCAGAACTTACTTTTAACTGTGGATAAGAATTCATATTTTTCTCCATACAAATCATACTGTTTTAGTAGTATTTGGATTTCTTGTATGATATAATACATTTTATCGAAAACTGCTTTTGCAATTACCAATAAAAAGTATTATAAGAGATTACTATATATATAGCAATCTCAGAGATTAGACAGAGGTTTAGGATTTATGAAGATTTCTACAAAAGGAAGATACGCTCTTAGAGTAATGATCGATCTTGCAATACACGATACAGGTGAGTATATTGCATTAAAAGATATCTCAGAACGCCAGGGTATCACTATCAAATATCTTGAGCAGATAGTTACTGTTCTTAATAAGGCCGGCTTTCTGAGAAGTATGCGTGGCAATAATGGCGGCCACAGACTTGCCAAGGCTCCTAAAGAATACAAGGTTGGCGACATCTTAAGAACTATGGAAGGCGACCTTGCTCCGGTTGAGTGCCTTGCTATATCATCAGGTGGTGATTGTCCAAGAGCTGAAGAGTGTGCTACTCTTGATTTTTGGAAGGGACTTGATGCAGCTATCAACAAATATGTAGATAGTTTCACTCTGCAAGACCTTGTAGATCAGTCTCTGGCTCTTTCTGGTTATGATTATTCAATTTAAAGGTTACTATTCAGAAACATTGACAGTCATTATAAAAAAAAGTATATTATAAGGGCTACGTTTTTTATCGTAGCCCTTTTATTGGTCGGTCTTGTAAAGGGTGTATGTAGCAGTCCTGTTTGTATATATTCGGGTCCTGCGCAATGGAAATCTACGAACCGTGTCAGGTCGGGAACGAAGCAGCACTAAGTAGAACCTTTCATGTGTTGTAGGGGTGCCTGTTTATGTCGGCAGTCAACGTACATGCATCCTTTACAGGATCGATTTTTCGTTAAAGAAACCGCCCCTCAAATTTAGTAGGATCATCTTCCTTATGTGGTGCGGATATTATCATTCATTCTTATATATCCTCATATACCTTTATAATCAAAGGCTGGTATAAAGCTCTCAGATGATGTCTCAAGGCTCTGCATAAATCCATTTTCAAGACCGCAATCTATAGCAAAGTCTAATAGTTCATCATATTCATCTTCTGTAATCGTTTCTTTCAAAAAAGACAGCTCACTGCTTAGACTTTTTTCAGATAGCTGTTTCATTGGAGTATATTGTCCCATGATGCTTAGAAACACATTATTTCCAAAGGTCTTAATAAGCGACGCGATTACCTTTTTGGAATCCTCTATCTGTCTTGGAAGTACAAGATGCCTGATAATAACGCCTTTTCTCATGAGAGGGCCAACATAATCATCATCTGTCATTTCTTCTATTACTTCATTGTATTCCTCAGCATTGATCAACCTTCCTTCATGTAAAAAATGAGGAGTCCCAACCTGCCTGAGCATCTCTTTAATTGCATCTGTAGCAATCTCAAAATACTTAGGCGCATTGGAAAGCCCTATAGCAAGTTCATCAGAAAAATACTTGCAGTCAGGCAGATATATATCGATCAGCCCGTCCAGCATCTTCAAAGTCTCAACCGATTCATAGCTTGAAGTGTTATATAGTACAGGTATCGATAAACCTTTATTTCTAGCCATTTCCAAACTATTAGCTATCTGAGGAACATAATGAGATGGAGTGACAAGATTGATATTATGAGCTCCTTGCTCCTGAAGCTCCAGATAGATGTCAGCCAGCCGCTGGATAGTTATACCTTTAGCAACATTTCCATGGGAAATTGGCTGATTCTGACAAAAGATACAGCCCATATTGCAACCGCTAAAAAATACTGCGCCGGAGCCCTTAGTACCTGAAATACATGGTTCTTCCCAATAATGCAGTGCTGCCCTTGCAGCAGTTATAGTCGAAGGGGCATTGCAATAGCCTCTCTTGCCGGCAGTTCTGTCAACATGGCAATTTCTCGGACACAATATACAATTGGACATTAATTGATCTATATTTTCTATCATAACAAGCCTTTTCAAGTATTTTTACTTACAATATGCATTTGGACATTGTAGCTTACCTATACAAGTCTCCATACGCCTGCGAGTCTTATCCAACAAATACAAAACTGCCGCACTTATATTTTAGCAGTGCGGCAGCATCCTTTAACACAAATGAACTTCACTATCAGAACTCTTTTGAATCCAGATAATTCATATAGCTCTCTACCATAAGTGCGATCTTAAATGTAAGTGCATCATCAAATGTTCTGATATCAAGACCTGTACTCTTTTCCAGTTTCTCAATTCTATACACAAGAGTATTTCTATGAACAAACAGCTCTCGTGATGTCTCTGAAACATTCAGATTGTTTTCAAAGAACTTGTTGATTGTATTGATAGTCTCTTCATCGAGGTCAGATGGAAGCATATCGCTGTCACCAAATATCTCTTCTATGAACATCTTGCACAAGCTGACTGGCAGTTGGTAGATCAGACGACCAATGCCCAGTGTATTATATGCAGTTACTCTCTTTTCTGCATAGAATATCTTACCTACTTCAAGAGCCATCTTGGCTTCCTTGTAGGACTTACTGAGATCTTTTAATTCGCCAACTATAGTTCCATATGCTACACGTACATTGAGCATAGCCTCTGTGTTCATCATATCTACAATGGTTGTTGCTATCTGCTCGATATCTTCATAAGTATCACTCTCTGTAAGGGATTTGATGAGGATCACACTAGCCTCATCTACAGCAGTTACGTAATCACCATTCTGAGCAGTGTACATTCCTGCAAGGAGCTCTGACGCAGTATTATCCACGTCCCCATTGGTCTCAATAAGCAGCACTACTCTTGGTACCACAGCTTCTATTCTGAGCTTTTTGGCTCTGTTATATATATCTATCAGAAGCATATTATCCAGCATCAGATTCTGGAAAAAGTTGTTTCTGTCATATTTCTCTTTATAGGCAATGATCAGGTTCTGCAATTGAGATACACATATCTTGGCTATCATATGCGCCTCTTCACCCTGACCTCTAGCCGCAAGTACATATAAAGGCTCTCCATCATCAAGTATCTTGAGCAGATGTGTATCACCTATAACCTGACTATCTACCGGAGAATTAGCAAAACTTGTAACGAGAACTTTATCCAATGTATAAGAATCCTCTGTTGTAGCTACCACTTCCCCACTAAGATTCATAACACACAGATCTACCTTAGTTATAGCGTTTAGCTCTGATATGCTTGTTTTAATTACTTGTGATGAGATCATAAGATTATTCACCTTTCAATAAATGTTTCTTCTATCGTTATTGTAATTCATTTTTGACAAAAAAGTAAAGAGGTGCAGCGAGCTGCACCCCTTTGGTATTAAAGCATTTATTAGTTTGTAATAACCTTCTCTGTTTCCTTATCGAAGATGTGGATCTTCTCAACATCGAATGCGAACTTAACCTTGTCACCAGGTCTAGCTGTTGTACGAGAATCAACTCGTGCTGTAACAGGGAAGCCTGCAAGATCAAAGTACAGATAAACTTCTGCACCAAGAAGCTCGTATACGTTGATTGTTGATTCGAATACAGCCTTAGATGTGTTAACAACCATTTCTGAATCATCAACATCTTCAGGACGGATACCGAATGTAACTGTCTTTCCATCATACTTACCATCGATAAGCTTCTTAGCCTTTGCTGGTGGTAACTGGATTTCCTTGTTATCAATCTTAAGGAATGCTTCATCACCCTTAATAGCAACTTCAGCATCAAGGAAGTTCATCTGAGGTGATCCCATGAATCCTGCTACGAACAGGTTCTGTGGCTTGTCATACAGATTCTGTGGTGTATCTACCTGCTGTACAACACCGTCCTTCATAACTACGATTCTTGTACCAAGAGTCATAGCCTCTGTCTGGTCGTGTGTAACGTAGATGATTGTTGTACCAAGTCTCTGGTGAAGCTTTGCAATCTCAGTTCTCATCTGAACACGGAGCTTAGCATCCAGGTTTGAAAGAGGCTCATCCATAAGGAATACCTTAGGATTACGAACGATAGCACGTCCCATAGCAACACGCTGTCTCTGACCACCTGAAAGAGCCTTTGGCTTTCTGTCAAGGAGCTTCTCAAGATCAAGGATCTTAGCTGCTTCTCTAACCTGCTTATCAATTTCAGCCTTAGGAACTTTTCTAAGCTTAAGACCGAATGCCATGTTATCATATACTGTCATGTGTGGGTACAGAGCGTAGTTCTGGAATACCATGGCGATATCTCTATCCTTTGGCTCTACGTCGTTAACTACTCTGTCACCGATCTTTAATGTACCTGAAGAAATATCTTCAAGACCAGCAATCATACGAAGTGTAGTTGACTTACCACATCCTGATGGTCCTACGAAAATGATGAATTCTTTATCCTGAATCTCAAGGTTGAAGTCTTTAACAGCTTCAAAACCGTTAGGATAAACTTTTGTAATGTTCTCAAGTGATAAACTTGCCATAACCTTTTGCCTCCTCGCGTTTAATTATTGGCTTATTTCATAAGTTTCTGTTTTAAGTGAACGTCCCCCGTTCTTTAATTAGTATAACCAAAAGCCCTATTTTATTCTATGCCACTGTTATACAAATATATTTCTAAATCTTGGGTAAATTGCTTATTAAAAAAATATTAATACCATCATATTTGTCATCTTGACGAAAAATTTAAGTTCGTGTGTGCATTTTGACGAAACCCGTTTCAAAAAGCTGCCCCTGTCACAGAGAATGATTCCTCTTGTAATCACTGGAGCCTCTCACTACCAGTCCCTTAGGCTTGATATATGTCATACGAGGTGTATCCTTTTTGTCTATGGCATCAAGTGCCGTCTGTATGAGCGCGCTTCCAAAAATATCATAATCATAGGCAACGCTTGTGATACCTGGTTCAATGATCTCAGCTATATCGATATTGTCATAGCTGACAACAGATATGTCCTCTGGTATCCTGTATCCATGCTTACGTATACTCTTGATAACACCAACTGCGGTATTGTCATTGATACATATGACTGCATCCGGAAGGGGCTCAGCTGCAAGTTTTAACTTGGTAAAAAGAGCATCCATAGACTCTATACCTTCTTCAACTGTATATCCACCCCAGTTATCTGAATACATTGTGCTGTCATTTAATCCGTATTTATCAACCAGCTCCTTGAATCTGAAATACTTGATATTAGTGGATTCCACGTCAATTCTTCCACCAACCAGTGCTATCTTTTTATTGCCATTATTAGCCAGGTGCTCCACAAGCATATCCATTGCTGCTGCCGCATCGATCTGGACTTTGTAGCAATTGGTCCCGTCAAGTTTACCATTAACTACAAATGGAATAGTGCCTGCAATGCTATTGATCTGTTTGACGTAATCAGGATTGGATTCCATGGCGTCAACGGCACCTCCCAATTGTATTATGGCATCGGCACGCCACTCTATGAGCTTACTGAGCTGTTTTTTCTCCATCTCAATATCACCAAAAGAATTCAGCATCATTACAGTATATGCTTCCTTGTCTGCTGCCCTCTCACAGGCAACATACATGTCCGCATAGAATGTGTTCCTTACATCTGCAACGATTATTCCAATGATCCTGCTCCTTGTATCAGAGAGGCCTCTTGCCACCGCACTTGGTGTAAAATTATATTTTTTTATCAGTTCAAGTATTCTTTCCTTTTTCTCGCTTTTAACATTGGCACTATTAGTCAGAACCCTTGAAACAGTTGCAGGTGATACCCCTGCTTCTTTGGCTATGTTATATATGGTTACTTTTTTATTTTCTTCCATAGCTATACCGCCATTTATTTTTTTACGGGACCCAGATTAGGTTTATCTTCAAGTACTATATAATCTTTACTCTTTCCCTCTGTTTCAAAAATAACTATCTCGTTTTCTCCATCCTTAAGAAGTGGTGCCGGAATGTACAATGATACCTGCGGTCCTATCTCCCAGAATCTTCCAAGATTAAATCCATTTAAGAATACGCAGCCTTTTCCCCAGCCTTCCATATTGATGAAGGTATCAGCTTTTTCATCAACATTCACAATGAACTTGTGGAAGCCAGGTTCTTCTGCTGCTTTTACATTATCGCCAAACTCAAGCTTCTCAATATTATCAAGCGGCAATGTATAAATATCATAGTCAAAATGCTGATGCGTATTGATAGTTACAGGTCCGTCAATTCCTTTTCTCTGTCTTGCCATAAATGGTCCAAAGTTGACTCTTCCCATATTTTCCACCAGGATATCCATGGTAGTATCTTCTCCCGGAGTCATTAGTACCGGCTCAACTTTATGAGGCTCAAGGAGCTGTCTGTCATAGAGGGTTGTCAGCTCTTTTCTATCAACATAAATCTTGGCTCTGTCATTGGCATCAAAAAGTCTTACTTCTCCAATACCCTGTATTTTGGACAGACTGGTATGATACAGGATATATCCATAGCTTTGATCAAGTTTTTCCATGGATACAGGATACTTACTGTAGTGCTTTTCACCGATCACTTCTACAGCGTCCCACAGGCTCACATAGCCTTTTTTGTCAAAAGAGCCATAAGCCTTTCTTGTAATATTGCTGCTGAGTTTAATATCCGGCAGGCCAAATCTCTTTTTTATCTCATTCTGAAAAGATGTGTATTTCTCTGTGATCTGACCATCTTCTGTAAGGATGGCGTCATAATCATAGCTTGTAACATCCGGTGTCAGCTCATCATAATAGTTGGATCCATTCATAAATCCAAAATTGGTTCCACCGATGAACATGTATATGTTAACATTTCCATGATCCAGCATGTATGCAAAATCTTTGGTGTTTTCCTCAGCGCTGGTTGTATGATGCTCGCCACATCCCCAGTTATCAAACCAGCCAAGCCAGAACTCCATGCAGGCAAGTGGTCCATCCACATACTGCTTCATGAAATTAAATCTTTCTTCCGCTCTTGAACCGAAATTACCTGTTTGGAGCAGTCCATCCACCTTTCCAAGTGGAAATGCATCCGGAAATGGTCCATCAGAAGTAAAAAGAGGAACTTTAATATCGTAACTTCTGATCAGATCCCTCATCCACTCCATGTACTGAGTATCGTCTCCATAATATCCATATTCATTTTCAACCTGCATCATTATGACAGGTCCGCCATTGTCATACATAAACGGCTTTAAATATGGCATCAACACATCATAATACTCTTTTACTGCCTTCTGATATGGCTCATAGGTACATCTGAATCTCATACCATCTTCTTTGAGAAGCCATGCAGGAAGACCGCCCAGTTCCCATTCTGCACATATATATGGTGATGGTCTGAGCACTACATGCAGGCCAATCTCTTTGGCAAGATTTATAAATCGTTCAATATCAAGTATTCCTTCAAAGGTAAAACATCCTTTTTTAGGTTCATGCATATTCCAAGGAATATAAGTTTCTACTGTATTGCATCCCATTGCACGGAGCTTTTCAAGCCTGTCTCTCCAATACTGCGGTACGATCCTGAAATAGTGGATAGCTCCGGAGATCAACTGAAACGGCTCTCCATCCAGATAGAATTTATCTTTTATTTCTATTCCCTTCATAACGTCTTACCTCTTTAAATCATTTTGTTTCAAATTCAAGTTCAATATCCCCAAGGCTGTTCTTTATATCTACCTTTGCCTTGCCCCTTTTATCTGTAGTTCTTACATATACCATCAATCTTCCGTGATGTGTATTTCTCACGTTGGATATGTAATCAGATATATCTCTAAGATTACCATTATCCATATGTTCGTAGACCACTTCGCCTTCTGTTTCAATTGTTACAGGAATTTCTGCACTTTCAGCGATCGCACCTCTGCCATCCAGTGCATCCACCTCAATCTGTAATATGCTTATTCCATCAGCCATTGCTGCCTCATCTATAAGTCTGGCATCCAGTTTGCAGGCTTTATTAGTAGTATACAAGACATCCTCGTATTCTTTTCCGCTCTTATCTCTTGCGATAGCTTTTATCTCTCCAGCTTTAAAAGGCACTGTCCATGCGAATTTGCCCATTTCATCTCTTACAGTCTTGCCAATGCATGTTCCATTGACTATCAGTTCAACTTCCTCAAGATTACTATAGGCCTCTACCTTTATTTCCTGTCCATCTTCATAATCCCAGATAAAGTGTCTAAGTTCCATCCAGCCAGGAGTATCAGCGGTGCAGGTAGCCAGTTTTACAAATTTATCTGAATCATTCCAAAAACTCTTTCTAAGGTAAAAATCAGGCTTCTCAAATCCGGCAGTCGTAAGATGTCCTGCTCTTGATCCGTGCTCAGGCCATCCACTTGTCTCGCCCAGGTAGTCTATTCCTGTCCACAGACACTGACCTGATATGTAGTCGTTATCCACAACGGATCTCCACTGCCCATAGTCATGTCCGTTTTCACTTCCAAATATTGGCTTATCAGGAAATCTTTTGTGATCCTGTTCATAGAACTGCTCTTTATAGTTGTACCCAATTACATCAAGGCTGTTAAAAAGTCCTGTATTGCTTGATAATTCAGGAAATGCTGATGCAAGAGATACCGGTCTTGTTTTGTCATACCTCTTTACCAGTCTCACCAGTTCTTGTGCGATTGCTACAAGTCTTGTTGCATCTGGTCTCTCGGGATCATACTGCCTCTCCTGTATTGGTTTTCCGGCGTCATTATTGCCTGTCATCTCCTCAAAGCTTGCATGACAATATGGATCATTTGGGTAATCAATCTCATTTCCAATACTCCACATGATGATACTCGGATGGCTACGTCTTGCCTTAACAAAAGCTTCTACATCTTTTTCATGCCATGTCGGATAATCAAGGAAATATCCCTGATGCTTTGGTGGATATACATTATGTCCCTGCCACCATTTATTCTTAGGACCTTCCCATTCATCAAACACTTCATCTATTACAAAAAATCCCAATTCATCGCATAACTCATATAGGCACTCAGAATGTGGATTATGACTCATCCTTATAGTGTTGGCTCCCATTTCTTTCAGCTTGTTAAGTCGCCTTGCCCACACATTCTTAGGTACTGCATTTCCAAAGCTTCCTGCATCTTCATGAAGGCACACTCCCTTGAGCTTCATGGATTCTTCATTACAGAAAAATCCTTTATCAACATCAAAATGAGTCTTTACCATTCCAACTCTGCTGCTATTCTCATCCTTTATTTTTTCACTATCTACAACTGTTTTCCAATCATATAAAAAAGGATGTTCCGGAGACCACTTCTCCACATTATCAAGGTTATACTTCAGATTTACCTTCAAAGTCTCAAAAGGTCCAATCTTTCCAACCTGTGATATTACTTCTTTTCCATGGATATAATCTGTTATCCTGTATGTGCTTTCTAAATCCTTTTTATTTACCAGCACATGCTCTGTTTCAATCTCTGCTGTATTTCCAGATATTTTATTAACAGTAAATACTCTCTCTCTGAGTATTTCATGAACCTTGGGCTGCATTATGAGCCTTACTTCGCGTTCGATACCTGAACCAGTATACCATCTTGAGTCTGCAATATCTTCATGAGATACCTGTACTGTTATAAGATTCTCTTTTCCAGCCCAGATTGCATGTGAGATATTAAATTCAAAAGGTGTATATCCATTTGCCCATTCGCCAAGATAATACTGATTGCACCAAACCTTGGCATGTTTATATACTCCGCCAAATGCAATGCTTATATCATAATCTCCGGCATTCTTAGGCATATCAAAATGTATACGATACCATCCTGTACCACCAGGCAGATATCCTGTACCACTTGAGCATTCCTTGGAAAAAGGTCTCTCAACTGCCCAGTCATGAGGTAGTATGACATCTTCCCAATCTGAATCGTCCAAATGTGTATTCCATCCGTCTTCTATATCTTTCAATATGAATTTGACATTTTTCTGAAGTAAACGCTCCATATTCTTCCCCTACAAGGCTTTTATACCGGCTGTTTTTTTGATCTGCCATGCCAATTAAGCTCTCATTTACAAATACATGGCTTTTAAAACTCCTAAATCTACTGTTTTAACAGCTTTAAAAAACATATATTTTCTTTAAAAAAGGGGCGTGCGAAACACGCCCCTAAAAATTACTGCATTTAATTATTTGTAAAGCTCATCAATCTGTCTCTGAAGTTCTGCAGTTACTTCATCAATACCTGCAGCCTGGAGTGCAGCCTGATATTCAGCTACGATTTCTTCAGCTGTTCCTGAGTACTTACCAAATGCGATCTGCTTCATGTAGTTAGTATGGATCTCAGAAATGTTGTTGATCATAGACTGGATATTATCAACATCAGGAATGAACTGTCCATATGGATAGTCAATCTTGATTGAGTCATACTTAGCATAGAGTGCATCGATAGCATCCCAGTTCTTTGTAGCGTCCTTGATCTCAAGGTCGTCATTACGTCCCCACCAGAAGTTAGTTGTGATTGCATCTGTATCTGAGTTGTAGCTCTCAGGCTGGATTCTGAGGCCTTCCTCATTTACATCCCACTGCTTGCCCTGGATACCATAGTTGAACAGTCTGTAGCAATCTTCATCGTTTCTAAGAAGGTCATATACCATAAGAGCTCTCTCTGGGTTCTTAGATGCAGCTGAGATAGCCATAGCACCGTGTGTGATTGAAAGAGCAACTACGTTGTCTGTCTCTTCACCAAAGTAGAAGAATCCTGTTTCAGCATCTTCATCATAGTACTCTGATGTCTCATCATAGATGAGGTTGCTTGATGATGGTGAGCAGAGGTCTGTCCATGTCTGTGTGTGGTGCTGTTCTGCTGCTACACGTCCGATACGGAAATCATCTCTGTTCTGAGAAACTGTGTTATTAAGTACGTCTGTCTTCCAAACGCCAATTTCATCCCATTCCTTCATGAGTTTAGCAAATTCAACAAGTGAATCTGTATCTGTCATGTATGGGCTGTAGATTGTGTAGAGGTCGTCTTTTGTGCCGCCCCACATAGCGCCAGCATTAAGACCATCAATTGCAACATAGTTGCTGTGTGATGTGATCCATCCACCTACCATAGTTGCATACTGTGTACCATCTGAATCCCAAGGTGTGATATCAGGATAAGCTTCTTTTACATACTTGAAGTATGTTGTCAGATCTTCCCAGCTGTGTACGCCGTCTGTAAGACCAGCTTCCTTAGCCCAGTCAAGTCTGTATGCAAAACCGTGGTTTGTCCACTGTGCATAGTTGTCTTCTGGGATCAGATAAATATCGCCGTTATATTTGCACAGATCCCAGTGTTCCTGAGAAACTGAAGCATATGTCTGTGGGCAATATGTCTGGAGCATTTCTTCTGTAAGTGGAAGGAAAGCGCCGTTTTTAGCGTTTGGCCATGCATCAAGCCAGTCAGTAGCTGTACCAACAAGGTCTACTGTTCCATCCATCTGAGCAAGTGTCAGATTGTAAACTGACAGATAATCTGTCCAGTCAATATAATAAATTTCCAGCTCTGCATTAACCTTTTCTGTAAGGATAGCATTGAGCTGTTCAAGCATCTCCTCTGTAGCGCCGTTTGTTGGCTTACCACCTGTTGTCATGTAAGTAACCTTTACATGCTCAGATGTGTCGATTGCAGTTGCAGCTGCCTCTGTGTCTGCAGCTGTGTCAGATGATGACTGAGTTGTCTCAGTTGCTGTCTCAGTTGCTGTCTGAGTATCTGTTGTAGTTGTAGCTGTTTCTGTAGATGAACTGCTACATGCAGCCAGACTAGCTACCATAACAACTGATAACAGTGATGCTACGATTTTCTTTTTCATTTGTTTTCCTCCTAATGAAATCTTTTATTGTTACTGCCTTATTGCAGTTAACATACAACCCCTCAATACGAGAAGATCGTTACCCAATAAATTAACCCCAAAATATTTATCAACCCTTTACGGCACCTACCGTAATACCACCGATGAAATATCTCTGAACGAATGGATAAAGAAGAACGATAGGTCCTGTAGCAAGTACTGCTGTAGCCATTTTAAGTCCTTCTGTAGGAATATCTGCCAGTGATACAAACTGTCCTGCAATTGAGTTCTTAAGACTCTGTGCTTCATTTACTACCTTGTACAGGTTGTACTGAAGAGGAACTACTGTGATCTTGGAACTAAGGAACAGTGAAGACTGGTACCATTCATTCCAATAACCAAGAGCCAGGAACAAACCGATTGTTGCAAGTGCCGGTTTTAGCATTGGAAGGATAAGTGCTGTAAATATCTTCATATCGCCTGCACCATCAATCTTACCTGATTCAGTGATTTCAAAAGGTATCGACTTAACAAAGTTCTTCATAAGTATGATGAGCCACGGCGACATTAGCAGCGGTAAAAGTACTGCAAAATAACTGTCTTTCAAATGATATGTCTGAGTCATGAGCAGGTAATATGGTGCAAGACCTGCCTGGAACAAGCTTGTAAAGTAAATAAAGAATGAAATAACATTTCTAAGAACAAAATCTTTTCTCTGAAGCGCATATCCTGTCATTGAAATGATTGCAAGTCCTACAAATGTTCCTACAAGAGTAAGAGTGATCGTAAGGATGTATGATCTCCAGATAAGTCCTCCCTTAGTAACCATCTCATATGCTCTAAGTGTAAAGTCCTTAGGAATGAGCTTAACACCTTCTGCTCTAATTACTGTCTCACTTGTAAATGATGTTCCTATGATCAGTAAGAATGGGAATATACATGCAAGAGCATATAATGTTACAAATACATAACCAACTCCTCTGATTATCTTATCTGAAGTACCAATTTTGACTCTGGTACCAGCCATATAACTATCTTCGTTGTTTTTCTTAGCCATTTCTCTCTTCCTCCTGATTAGAATAATGAATAGTCAGGGTCGATCTTTTTAACGATCATGTTAACAACCATAACCATTGCAAAACCTATTATTGACTGATAAAGACCGACTGCAGAGGCTGTAGCAAAGTTGAAGTCTGTCATTGTTGCTCTATATACATAAGTCTCAATAATATCTGTTGTTGAATACAGAAGTGGGTTCTTACCAACTATGTTGTAGAACAGACCGAAGTTACCTTTAACGATTCCACCAAGTGCGAAAAGAAGAAGAATTACTACTGTCTGTCTAAGACCAGGAAGGATAATATATCTGATCTTCTGCCAAGCATTGGCACCATCAACTCTTGCTGCTTCAATGATCTCAGCATCGATACCCATGATAGCTGCAAAATAGACTACTGAGTTGTATCCGGTTGTCTGCCACAGGTGAATGATTACCAAGAGTACTGGCCAAACACTTGCATCAGAATATGGTCCCCAAGGCTCCATTCCCAATTTATTAAGTACTGTGTTAACAAAACCTGTATCATAGTTTAAAAGGTTGAATACCAGAAGTCCTACCAAAACCTGTGAAATGAAGTAAGGCAGGAACATCATTGTCTGTGATACCTTCTTAAACCACTTGCTCTGCATCTCGTTCAGTAGAATTGCTACAAAGATAGCCAAAAAGTTTCCAAGAACAATGAATGCAATGTTATAAAGGATTGTATTTCTTGTAAGTTCAAGGAGCTTACCTGATTGGAACAGGAATTCAAAGTTCTTGAATCCTACAAAATCACTTCCAAAGATTCCTTTACCGTAATTATATTTTACGAATGCTACATAAATACCTGGCATTGGTGCATAGCTAAATGCAATAAAGAAGATGATTGCAGGAATGCACATAAAAAGCAGTGTTCTGTTTCTCCATACCTTCTGTCCAAATGTCATCTGAGATACCGGTTTTTTCTTGGCCGTTTTAACCGCTGTATTGTTACTCATAGGCCCTCCTATAATTCTTTTTCTGCTCTCCCCACATTTTTTGAAATCGGTTTCTTTTATTCTAAAAAATAAAATATCCTGAATTCTATTTCACAGATTTTTGCCTTATTATCACTGATCTATTCACTTTTCGTTAATAGATGTCATAATTCATTCACAAATTACTGGTTAAAATGTCTAGGATATTTGTTTGAAACTGGTTTCATATTGTCATTTTATACAATTTGTATAATAGTGTCAATAAACCGAACAAAAAAAGACAAAATCTGTCACATTTTAACAGATTTTGTCTTTGGTTTTTGTTACATTTATTTCTATGTTTCCTGTCAATTATTATCTTCTGATTTTTCAGAAGTCTCTTCAGTGCCCTCATCCAATGCTCTGATAGCCTTATTGAGTTCCTCTTCTTCACTGAGCTGTTCTTCCTCTTCAGGCTCAAATCTCTTGAAGAGACCATTGTATAGGTAAGCCATACCGTATGCAGGCAGTGTAAATCCAAACAGTACAAGTAATGGAATGATCCTGATATCAAAGAAATACAATAGTATAACTGGTACTGCACTTATCACTACCATCAGGATCGTGCGAGGTAATCCAAGGATCATCATCATAACTGCATTTCTAAGAGTTCTTGATACAGTATTTACAAATCTTGACTGCAGTGGGAATACATACAGAAAAGTCATATATGCAAAAAGTGTTACTGCCAAAAGCACTATCACATAGATACGTGAAAACTCACCTGCAAGCTGATATACCATGTAATAATCCATTCCCAATACAATTGCGATCACACATACAATGATCCATATAATTGTTGACTGCTTGAAATTCTCTTTAAATGATTTCCAGAATCCTTTGATGATATAGTTTTCTTCATTTCTGACCATCTTAAGGAGCACATAGTGCATACCTGTAAGCGCTGCACCTCCTGTAAACGGAATGATCATAAAAAGAAGTGTGACAAGATTTAAGATCATAAGATCTGCCATTCTTGACAAAAACTGCATAAGAGGACTGTCTAAATCAAATAATTTACCCATAATACTATAAATTCCTTTCTCTAAAAAACTTAGGCGTCACAGTTTAAGCTCCATAGGAGTAATTCTGATCCCGTCCTGTACTATCTCTCCCTTGATGTCTTTAAAGCCTAATCTATGATAGAAATCTACAGCATATGGCGATGAGTTGACTGTTATCTTATCGAGTCCTTCTTCATCTCTTACATACATGGCTGCAAAATTAACTAACGCTTTGCCGACTCCACATCTATGATAAACGCTATCTACAAATAACAGTGATATATGATTATTATCTCTGATGGTGATCATGCCTATAAGCTCTCCGCTCTTCTTTCTGGCTACCATCATCTGATAATGTCCCATAACAAACATTTTGTAGAGCATGTTATCATTAACAAAATTCTTAAAATTGCTAATACCCAACTCAGAATACTCAGGAGCATTGAACTCTTCAAAAGTATCCCAGGCCAGTTTCATTGCTTCATCCCAATCTGTCTTGTATGCATTACGCACAACTACCTGCGAAGCAAGAAAATCATTATCTGCACTCATCATTTCTCGATTCTCTTATTGATCCAGTTCAACAAGTCTTCATAAACAGCTTCTTTTCCGATCTCATTGAGAATCTCATGTCTGAGGCCATCATAGAGTTTTAATTCAACTGACTTGATCTTAAGCTCATTTTTATAAATATTATATAGTTGTTCTACCGCAGCACCATAGCTTCCAACCGGATCTTCTTTACCTGCTATGAGCAAAATAGGAAGTTCCTTTGGAATCCTGCCCATCTTCTTAGGATTCTGCACACGGCTAAGGAGCTCCGCCATAGTACTAAATCCATTAACTGTAAACATAAAATTATTGGCAGGATTGGCAATATATTTGTCGATATCTTCTTCGTTATGAGACAACCAGTCAAACTCAGTTCTTGGATTGTCTATCTTGTCCAGATATGTTCCAAATGCAATATTATTAAGCATCTTGGCCTTATGCTTATCTCCAAGGAACAATTTTTGTATCTTGCATAAACACTTTGATACTCCTATAACAGCTCCAGGAGTCATACCTGTACCCATGATGATAACAGAATCAATTCCTGTACCATACCTTGAAATATACTCTCTTGTAACAAATGATCCAAAGCTATGACCAAGAATTATATATGGTACTCCGGGATATTTTTCCTGATTCATCTTCTTAAGTCTATGAACATCTCTTACAAGAACTGTAGCTGCATCATATTTGCAGAAATAGCCATATGAACCATTTTCAGGTATGGACTGGCCATGTCCAAGATGATCGTTACCAGTTACAAGAATGCCTCTTTCAGCTAAAAATCTTGCAAACTCATCATATCTGTCTATATATTCCTGCATACCATGGACAATCTGCAAAATTGCACGTGGCTCACCTTCAGGGATCCATCTTATAGCATGGATATTAGTTTCGCCATCACGTGATTTAAAAGAAAGTTCTTCTTTCTGTACCATATCGTATCCCCCTATGCTCATATATTTATAAGTCTATTATACAACATAAGAGCCTAAGGGTGCTATGCCACTTAGGCTCTTATATGAATCATGTTCTCACACAGCCATAAGCATAGTGTTTACAGCTGACTGAATAGTAATCTATTCCTACATGCAATTTTAATATATATAAGATCAGCAGATTTCTGCTCCTGATGGCATATGTTTCTCTGGTGTCATAAGAGCAAGGTTACCCTCAGCATCTTCTGCGCATAAGAGCATTCCCTCTGAAGTAACACCTGCAAGCTGCGCTGGCTTAAGGTTTACAAGTACCATTACCTTTTTGCCTACCATCTCTTCAGGCTCATAGTATTTATGAATTCCAGATACAATCTGTTTTACCTGACTTCCAATCTTGACCTGAGAGCACAGGAGCTTCTTGGACTTAGGAACAGCCTCACACTTGATGATCTCACCTACCTGGAACTGCATTGCAGCAAACTGATCATATGTGATTTCATCCTTTGGCTCAATATCAATTCCTTCCTCGTCTGATGCACTGTCGTTGCCGCCATTTAATGCCTTGAGCTGAGCATAGATTCTCTCTGCCTCAGTCTTAAGACCAGCCTTTTCAAGGTTAGCTGCTGCCTTAGTCTGAGTCTCAACATATTCAGCCTTCTGCTTGGAAGTAATCTCCTCAGCAAGCTTTAATACTTCATTTAAATCTTTTCTTGCAAAGAGCATTTCCGGCTCTTTAGTAACAGTATTGCCTGATGGATATGCTCCAAAAGAGCTAAGTGTATCAAAATCTCTAGCTGAAGTATTAAGCTGAGCAAAAATCTTGCCTGCTGTCTCTGGTATAAATGGAGCTATTAAAGATGCACCAATAGTAATAGACTCGATCAGGTTATACATAACTGTTGAAAGTCTATCCTTCTTGGCTTCATCTTTGGCAAGTACCCAAGGCTCAGTCTCATCAATATATTTATTGCAGCGTTTAAAGAGATTGAAGACTTCGGTTATAGCATCAGCAACTCTGAGCTCGTCCATCTTCTTCTCAACTTTTTCATAGCAGGATGTTACTACTGCCTTAAGATCAGCATCAACATCTTCTACAACTCCCTTATCAGCAACAACACCGTCAAAATATTTATTAGTCATGGCAATTGTACGATTTACAAGGTTACCAAGTGTGTTGGCAAGATCAGAGTTGAATCTCTCAACCATGAGTTCCCATGTGATTACGCCATCATTTTCAAAAGGCATCTCATGCAGAACAAAGTATCTGACAGCATCTACGCCAAATACGCTTGCAAGATCATCAGCGTATATAACATTACCCTTACTCTTACTCATCTTCTCGCCGCCCTGCAACAGCCATGGATGACCAAATACCTGTTTAGGAAGTGGCTCACCAAGTGCAAGAAGGAATATTGGCCAGTAAATAGTATGGAATCTGATGATATCCTTACCGATAAGGTGCAGGTCTGCAGGCCAGTTCTTCTTATATAGATCTGAGCTGTTGCCATCTGCATCATATCCGATACCGGTTATATAGTTGGTAAGAGCATCAAGCCATACATATACAACGTGATCAGGATCAAAATCAACCGGGATACCCCACTTAAAGGATGTTCTTGAAACGCACAGATCCTGAAGTCCTGGTAAAAGGAAGTTATTCATCATCTCATTTTTTCTTGAAACAGGCTGAATAAATTCAGGATGTGTATTGATATGATCAATGAGCTGCTGTGCATACTTGCTCATCCTGAAAAAGTATGCTTCCTCTTCAGCAGGATGTACTGCAGAACCGCACTCAGGGCACTTGCCATCTGTGATCTGTGACTCTGTATAGAAAGCCTCACACTCTGTACAATACATACCCTTATATGAGCCCTTATAGATATCACCCTGGTCATAGAACTTCTTAAATATCTTCTGAACCTGCTTAACATGATCTTCATCTGTAGTTCTGATGAATCTGTCATAGCTTGTTCCCATCTGATCCCAGATATTCTTTATAGTTCCTGCAACACCATCTACAAATTCCTTTGGAGTGCTGCAGCCAGCTTCGATAGCTCTAGTCTCAATCTTCTGTCCATGTTCATCAGAGCCGGTCTGGAAATGTACATCATATCCGTCAGCTCTCTTATATCTTGCAATAGCATCAGCAAGGATAATCTCATATGTATTTCCAATATGAGGCTTACCTGATGTATAAGCTATTGCTGTTGTAATGTAATACTTACCCTTATTCATGTATAAGAAACTCCTTTAAAATATATTGGTCTTTCGTAAGTAAACTAATATCTATTATTAAAAATCAGCTTACCATGATAAAAGTTCATATCCAGTCTCAGTAACAAGTACTTCTACTTCCCACTGCGCTGAAGGCTTACCATCAGCAGTGTAGACTGTCCAGTCATTTTCTTCATCTACAAATATCTCATCTGTTCCCATGTTGACCATCGGTTCAATAGTAAATACCATACCAGGAACCATGAGCATACCGGTATTTGGTTTAGTTACATAACTTACAAATGGATCCTCGTGGAATTCATTGCCGCAGCCATGTCCGCCGATTTCCTTAACTACTGTATATCCATTCTTAAGAGCATGCTGGTGAACTGCATAGCCCATATCACCAATTCTTGTCCAAGGTATTACTTTCTTAAGTCCCTCTTCAAGACACTCTTTAGTTACATCTACCAGTCTCTTCTTTTCCGGAGATACATTGCCAATACAGAACATTCGAGATGAATCAGAAAAATATCCATCAAGTATTGTAGAGCAGTCAACATTAATAATATCGCCATCCTGAAGAATAATATCCTCAGATGGAATTCCATGGCATACCTCATCATTTATAGATGTACATACGCTCTTAGGGAATCCCTCGTATCCAAGATCAGCAGGTATTCCGCCCATCTTTGTAGTAGTCTCATATATAATATCATCAATTTCCTGAGTAGACATTCCAGCATGTATCTGTTCTGCCACTGCATCAAGGCATGCCATATTGATAACAGCACTCTTCTTGATACCCTCTATATCCTTTGCTGTCTTAAGAAGTGACCTGTCTGGCACTCTTATTCCCTGCATCTCATACTTAATGATCTTGTCATCAAATGCTTCATGGCAGTTCTTATATTTCTTGCCACTTCCACACCAACATTGTGCATTTCGTTCAATCTTCTTATACATCTTCTTCGCCTCTTTCCTGAAAAAGAGATACTCTCTTGCCATACACATCATTTCTGCCACAAAACAATGTGCAGAATATCTTATTTTAAAGCCATTTTTACTCAATAAGTATGCCTTTTTAATGGTGGGTTGTCAACTGATTTAGAATCAGAGAAAGATAACTGATAATTGTAGTCTAGATAGAATCTACGAAAAAAGGAGCTTCGTATCACGAAACTCCCACGTCTTTAAATAATTGTACTTTTCTCACTTGCTAAATCAACCAGTTTCCAGCTCAAAACTTTCAAAATTCGAAGCAGCCTTATACAACTTACTATATAGCACGGATTCCTTTATAAGTGACTCATGAGTACCCACTGCCTCTACTGTTCCATTATTCATCACGACAATCTTGTTGCAGAATTTCACAGACATAAGTCTGTGAGTAATAATAAGTGCGGTTTTATCTTCCAGTTCTTTTTCAAAAAGAGAATATAACTCATGTTCCGACAAAGGATCAATCGCTGATGTAGGCTCGTCAAGAATCACCAGTTCTCTGTCTCTATAGAGCATCCTTGCCGTGGCAAGTCTCTGCCACTGTCCACCGGATAGATCAGTTCCGCCAAACTCTTTTGAGCATAAGGTAGCAGCTTCCTTTATTCCGTTTTCTCCAGATGAAAGCTTAACCTTATCTATAAGAGAAAGGACCTTAGGTTCTTTTCCCTTTTCACCATCTTTTTCTATATCACTAACACGCACATTAACATCAATAGTATCTTTATACTTGTTATAGTCCTGAAAAAGTATACTGGTATCCTTTACATTTGCATAATCTACTGTTTTTCCATTCCTTAGCAATACTCCGGTTTCAGGTTTATACAATCCGGCTAGCACTTTGGCCAATGTGCTTTTCCCGCTACCGTTATATCCGACAACGGCAATCCTGTCATTCTTGTCAATCTTAAGGTTAATGTTTTTAAGAGACTGCTTATTTGTATTAGGATATGAAAAAGAAACATCCCTTATCTCAAAACTTCTAAATTTATCCTGCTCATTGTCACACTGTTTTTTAGCATCATCACGGTTCATAAGATCGATGAATGCTGAAAGTAGCGGTCTGTTTTCATTATATTCTGCAATTCTTCCAACAAGACATTCCTCCATCATACTGCAAAGATCTTCAAGCGAATAAAAAATCGCTCCAAAAGTTCCGATGCTGATAATCCCAAGCCACATGCGGCTTACCAGTAGGTACAATATACTCAAAAATCCCAGCAGGGTAATTGCTTTAGTAACACAGTCCACTAATATTAGTCTTCTGTTATGTGCCAGTTTTAGCTTATTAAGCTTAGACCGTTCATCTTTTACTATGTCATAAAAATAATCCCCGAGACAATTTACCCTTGTATCACGGACAAAGCTCAGCTCAGACAGATACTTTACAAATTCTTCCTTTTTCCTTTTGGGACCTGTTGTCATATCGGAATACTTATTGCTAAAGCTTCTTTTTAGTCTATTGGTGAGAATGATCGGGATCATCACGCAGGGATATATAAAGAGCAGTGTCACATCCTGTCTGAAGAAATATACTCCTATAGTTACAAAGTACGGAATATATAGTGTCAAAATATCCATGACCACATGCAGCATACCTCGCCCTGCTGATGCGCCTTCCTGAGCTTTTTTGATCCTGTTAAGTTCACTCTCTTTTTCAAATTCTATAGCAGGTATTTGAGATACTTTTTTATTATATATTTCCAGAAAATGAGCTGAACATCTGCCGTAATACTCTTCTCCCAAATATCCATTAAGTATTTCCAAAGACTCTGAAATAATCTTGTACATAAGAAGGATAAAGAAGGACCAGATAACTGCAGATATCCTCTCAGTTGTGAAATTACCGGCAAGACCTGCAACACAGTCGAAAACCTTCTGCAGCTGAGAGATGAATAATCCAAGCAGAACTGAGCTTACAATGGTGATGATATACTGAACTGCAAATTTTACAGGACTGACTTTTGCTATCTCAAAAAAGATTCCCAGAATAGTATACTTTTTATTACGCATAAGCTTCTTCATACCATCCTCTTTGCTTTGTATACATATCATAGAAAAGATCTTTTTTATCCATAAGAGCCTGATAATCGCCGCTTTCTGCGACTCTGCCTTCATCTATGACAATTATTTCATCCTGGCTTTGAGTATTTCCAAGCCTATGAGTTATTACAATTGTAGTTCTGTCAGAAAAAACATTATTATAAAGGGAATAAAGCTTTTTCTCGCTTATTGGGTCAAGAGCACTTGAAGGCTCATCAAGAATAACTATGCCTGCATCTGAAACCGCGCCTCTGGCAATCGCTATCTTCTGCCATTGACCGCCGGAAAGGTCTATTCCATCTGTATCAGTTTTGCCAAGTGTAGCATTGATCCCCTTGTCAAAATGGTTTATTTCATCCAAAATACCCAACTGCCCAAGAACGTCTTCTACCTGCTTAATAGCTGCGTCATCCTTTTTCTTATCAAGAAGGATATTGTCTAATATAGGCAGGGCATATTTTGAGTAATCCTGGAAAACCACTGCGAATATCGATTTGAGTGTCTTACTTGAAAGCGTTCGTACATCGACACCGTTTATAGTAATGCTTCCTTCAAATTCATCATAAAGCCCAAGGATCAGCTTAATGAGAGTACTCTTTCCTGCTCCGTTTTTGCCAACGATAGCGTAATGATTGCCACTGTGAAATGTATATGAAAAATCTTTTAATACGTAGTCTTCGCACCCGGGATATTTAAAGGAAAGATTTTCAATTTTTATCTCATAGGACTCGCAGCCTGCTATTGCAGCATTGTCCTTCTGAACCATAGTTATCTCATCCAGCGCAAGAAACTTCTTAAAATCCTCATAATAGAGCGAATTCTCTGTGATATCATCAACCATATAGGAGTAATTCCAGGACATGAAATGTACCAGATTGAATAGCTGCGTAACAATTACAATGAAATCCCCAAGAAGAATCTTACCTGTAACTACAGATGGAACAAGGATTCCACTAAGAAGTGTTGTCAGGATTGCTGTAAGAGCTGTTACTGTCAGAATCATCAAATGATTCTTCCTTGCGGCGATAAGTTCTTTATCAATAGCACTGTTGTAATGCTTTTTCCACTTAGCATTGAAAAAGCTGCCATAAGAAAACATCTCGCGTTCATTGGCAAATTCTTTTTCATTAAGAATCATTCGGAAAGATCTTGCTCTGCGATACTCCTTATTCGCCTCCGCAAAGGCTTCATAGTTATCACTTCCAATCTTTCTGTAAAGTGGTAATAAACATAAAAATACGACTGATAGCACAACACCTGTTGCAGGGCTTGTTGCGACTACAACCGACAATATACTGGCAAACCTGATGATCAGTCCGAACATATCCAGCGTTTTAGAAAAGCCTGAAGAAAAGCGGCTATCAATGCCTTCTTTTACACGGAAAATCAGGTCATTACTCTCATCATCTTCAAGAACTGAATATTTGATACGGGATATCTTTTTATAAAACGTATCTTCCGCTTTGTTATTCGTTATTATTGAGAACCTATTTAAGACTATGCTTTCAAATACATGAAGAAGGTATTCAGCCAGGTATATGGATATTACCAGAACCAATTTCAGCAATATATCTGAATTCTTTAACGCTTCAGTTTTGGCAATACCTTCAATAAGGTTACCAATAGTCAGGATCTTTAGAGCCGGTGTGAAGTTTGACAATAACCGGAGTAAAACGAGAATAACTGACATCACAGGACTAGACGCAAATGCCCATAGCATATACTGAAATTTGTTAATTATCTTATTTTTCACTACATTATACAGCGCGCTAAATAATTAGCGCGCTTTTTCTCCCAAATGTTTTTTACATGATAGAACTATGAGTGTCTTTAGGGCCATTACACTTATTACCATGTCCGCACATGACTTCTGCATCTGGCTTTTGTGAATTAACCACAACCTCTGGCTTTTCGTATTTCATTATAGCACCTCCTTGATAAATTTATAGCAAACCCAAAATGGATTTTGCACATTTTTTTTGAAGACTTGAACATCCAAGCATGTCTCCATCTTCCATGGAATCTCCAGGACAAATTGTACATGTGGTAGAATACTTACATTTGCCGCACAATTTCATATCACTTTTTTTGATTTTTCTTAGTTTATATAGTTCAGTTGACCCGTTCCATATACTTTCTAAGCTTTCCTCATATATGTTACCAATCTTTATAGGCCATGAAATGCAGGGAAAAACATTCCCATTACTATTTATGAAAACTGAATTATTTAATGCTTTACAAACAACTTCATTAGCATCATAAGAGTTTTCTATTTCAACATTTCTTTTTTTGTTTTCCTGATAAATGTCCCTAATAATTCTTGCAAACATATCGTCTTCTAACTCAAATAAAAGAGGCGATTTATCACCATTAGTCTTTGGTGTAATATTAGGGCTTGGGAAAAAACTTATCTTTCTCTCATCACAATAATGTTTTAACGCCTCATATGACGTATAATTTTGCTTCATTATAGGCATCTTGATTTGAACTGGTATATTATTCGCTTTTAATAAATCAACATTTTTAAGAATCCTCTCCAAAGATCCTTTTACCTGTGTTATTTCATCATTTATACTTGAATCAAGAGAAAAAATAGTTGTAGAGAATAATACAATTCCAAGATCCTTGAGTTTTCTGACAATATTTTCACTTAGAATGGAGCCATTGCTATATAGCGATACTCGAAAACCTTTGCTGGTAAAAAGCTCAACTACTTCTATAATATCTTCACGAGTGAAGATTTCTCCACCAGTCAATGTCACATTAAAAACTCCCAAATCAAAAAAAGCATCTGCTAATTCTGAAAGCTTTTCATAAGATAAACCCTTTGAAATCCTGTCCGGAATATAACAATGTTTGCAATTAAAATTACATAATGTCAGTATTTCAATTTGTGCGTTCCAAAGAACATTATGACGTATAGTAAAATCATTAACATCTTTAACAGAACTTACATCAAGCATATTCAAGCACCTCTAAATTCAGCAATTCATCTATTAACTCATCAATATCATTCTCAATTATAGAAATATCAACACCATACATATCAGAAAGTTTTTTACATATTGAGTTTTTCTGTTTATCATAAAAAATTTCTAGCCAAAAAAGAGAGCCTGTTTTATTTAGGAGCAGAAATCTGTTTTGCTTAACAACATAAACCTGTCCTTCAATCCTTTGCCAATAAACATCTTTGCCTATTTTGTATTTCATCATTAACCCCTTTTGTAAATGAAATTGTTTATTGCTGTAATTATATTTCTGCATATATCCAGGTGCAACGGACAAAGTAGTTAATATATTTTCACTACTTTGTCCGTTGTAATAAATCTATGTTTTCTTAGACCTCTTATATAACAAAAATAATATAATAGTTAAATTCTGAATAATCGAAATATTTTTTTGCCAGAACCATCTATATCAAAACGTAACTATCTTCTACACCAGATCTTTTCTAAAAGCTTTTTCCATACTTAATCATCTCACTATTACATAAAATAAAAGAGCAACAGACCTTGTATGCTTTTTTTCACTAAAATGTCTGTTGCTCTTATATTTTTATTCTTTTAATATTTTGAATATAATAATCTTTGAAAGCGAGTAAATTTGATGAAGAAATAGTATAATCTACACTTTTCTCTTAATAGACTAATTGCTAAATTAACTTTCCGTGCTAAGCTTCTTCGCCTATCATTTTTATCTAAATAACCTGCATCTTTATACAGTTCATATAGTTTCACAACAATATAAGGATATACTTTACACTTATTCAATCCGTCTATATCTATTTCTATCAGGTGATCTGCTTTTTTACTTATATATCCTATAGCCATAGTAATATCCATTGTTTTGGCTAAAACAGCATATCCTATCATCTCTACCAACAAATAGTATTCAACCGTTGCAAGCAAATATTTTTGGATATTACTCAAATCAATATCTGGCATAGTTACTTCTGCAGCTTTTTTATAATCTTCATAAAGTATTGCATATTCTGCATCTTCCTGCTTATGCACCCTACCCTGCATGTCCAAAAGGAATAGGTATTCTATTTTGTGAGACTGATCACAGCTGTCTAATAAAAATTTTAATACTTCTTTTGCTTATCTGTTTGTCTTGTTTCTATTAATTCCTCAAGATTTATTTTCTCTAAATGTCTAGCATATTCATCAGCATTTAGAAAATCTTCATAGTAATCGTTGTTTAATCCCAATCTTTCCAAAAGTCTGTTACGCATAAGATAATCCGGAAGTCTTTGCCCAGACTCTATGTAGTACATCATTGATTTGGTATACAATCCGTATGCTACTTCTTCAATTTCAATTTTTTATATGTTCGAATCGAAGTTAAAAAGCTATTAAAAGTAATATCTTTCTTTTTATTATTCATACCTGTACCTAGCTGAGAGATATTTTTCCGTTTATTATCAATCTATTAAGGCAATTTAAATACAAAAAAGATGCAGTTCTAACTGCTCAGAATTTGCATCTTTTAAATATTTCTATTATTTTTACATTAAAAATATAATCATTTTTGTTGCATTCATAATACAACAATCTCGTCAAATAACTTTTTTATACTTTCATTTTCAATATGTGATATAACAATAACTGTTGATTTTAATTCTACCATACAGTCTGCAATAAAACATATAGTTTTCTTTTTCCATAAAGTTTTAGCATATATTATATACAAAAACAGACATAGTAGTTGAATCACAACTGTTTCAATTTGATATTTCCATAAAAAAAGCTGTCAATGTAACCGCTTTTTTAAATAATTGTACTTTTCTCAATTGCGCTACTATCATTACATAACTTAAAGGATATTGCCCTTAGTACTATTGACACCGCTAATAATATTAGCACTGACATATTAAAATTATATACACTGGTTATTCCCAACACTACTTTTAACGATTCACAAAGCCATGAAAACGGATTGAAATATAAGGCTATATTGGTTAATGGCGCGCTATAATAGATGGGACTTATCATCATAATAATCATATAGCAAATACTTATAATTGGAGTAGCAACATGTGGATTTTTAATTATCCCTCCCAAAACAATTGATAACGAAGATAAAAAAATGTAACAAATAATCCCCCATATAACAAGTCCAAAATAGTTTATGCTATTACCACACATCAAACAAATTATCGCCGTTAACACTATCATAGGGAACGCCATTATAAAATGAAATACACTCATTCCATCATATACATGCAAAGGTTTAACTCCATAGGTCGCATATAATTCTCTCGTAGTTATAACATTTGCATTTGCTATAAGAGAACCTTGCATATTAACAAATAACGAAATGACCATAGAAATCAACATTCCCGACGCTCTCAGCGCTATTCCAGCTGAGTCAGATGAAGTTGCGCTTATAACCAGATAGGTCAAAGGAAAAAGCACAACTAACATTGCATATTCCAAAAAATTCATCTTAAGATTTTTTCTGTTGATCCAAACAGTTGTAGCAACAGAAGAAAAATATTTACACATTCTATTTGACATATGACATCATCCTCTCATAAAATTCAGCAAAATCTTCTTTAGGAACAATTTCTTCATGCGTTATTGCTCCCTTATTTATTACCGCAATCCTAGAACATACTTTTTTTACTTCAGCCATATCATGAGACGAAATAATAACAGTCTTTTCTTTTCTATTTTCTTCAAACAAAGACCATATTTTTTCCTTTGTAACAATGTCAACCATTGATGTAGGCTCGTCTAAAATCCATATATTTTTATCTGATGCCAGTAGAATTGCAAAACTCAATAGTTTCAGCTGTCCTCCAGACAAAGTATAGCTATAATTGTCTTCTATATCAATCAATCCTGTTTTTTCCAGAGCCATTTGGACATTCATCTCTATTTCTTTCTTTTTCTTGCCTTGATATCTTAGTGCAGCATAAATGCTTTCTCTTACAGTCAAAGAAGGAAAAACAACCGAAAATTGCGGAATATAAGCAATCTTGCTAGCATCTACAGTTTCCCCATCCAATAGAATTTCTCCGTGGCTGCTTTTTAAAATAGACAGAATTTGTCTAAATAGTGTAGTTTTACCGGATCCATTGGGACCTATTATACCTAATACCTCACCATTATTAACAGTCAAACATATATTATTATTCGCAACTGTTCCATCAGGATATTCTTTAGTTAAATTATTTATCTCTATCATAATTATTCTTTCCCTGCATATTTACTAATCTTTTGTTCCATGACAGTAGGAAGAATCATTTCTATATCTTTCTTCTTACATCCGCCAGATAATTTACATCCCCCATAGCATATGGGTGCATATTTACATTTTTCCACACACTTAGCAATATCGTTAATCTTCTCATACCAATTATTGTCCGATATCACTAGTCTTCCCTCATGAATTTCGCCTATACTATGTTGATATAATGCTCCTGGACATACATATGCCTTTAACTCTTCGTCTATCGCTACACCAGTTCTTGAATGTGCTAAACAAGGTCCATATTCACTAGGATAAGTAATAGGTAGTCCCTCTCTAATTCCATATTTAATCAGTTCGAGTAACTTTGAACTCATCAGGGGTTTGTCACAAGTTCCTTTCTGTCCTGAAAAAATGCCATTTATTGAAATTCCCCCTAAATCATTCACATCGATTCTCTTCTTTAAATCTGAAAAGAAAACATAATAGTCATCTATAGAATCTTCAGATACATTTTCTCTTAAATAAACTTTTTTAGGCATAAGTTCACAACATTTATTTAAATTATCAATAATCTTTTTATATGTTCCATCTCCAGACTTAAGAGGCCTTAAATTATTGTGATTAGCTTCAGTCCCATCAATTGTTACCTGTATCATTGGATTTGAAATCTTACTAAAAGCATCTATAATCTTATCCGTTAATAAGTATCCATTTGTTATTAGAGAATGATTTTTAGATACTCCTTCTATGCTCTCAAAGCCATTTAGTGCATATAATAATTTTTCTTCATCAAGAGTAGGTTCTCCGCCAAAATAAACAACATTAAAATATTGTGGCCTGTTTTTGATTATCTCTGCCCTTACATATTTAAATAATTCATCCAAATGTTCCTTACTTATGTAGCTATTTCCACCACATTCAGGCCGATAATCTTGATAACAATACTTACAACTAAAATTACATAATGATGTCATCGATAAAAAAATGGTAATATCACGTCCTGTATTTATCTGTTGCTGTATTGTATCATGCAAAATATTAAATTCATCGACGGATTCCGGTACAATAACACCATATTTATTTAGTAGTGAATTATCTTTTTCTGAATTACACTCAAACAAATTTGATCGCATCAAATCCCATTTTTTTGAATTAAGCTGAAGAAAACTGCGCGTTAGTAAATTGTAAATATATACTTTATCAGCAACTTGCTTTATATAATTATATTTTGATTCCTTATACCTCATAGTTTGTAAGGGTGGTATTCAATTTGAATACCACCACGCCCTTCAAATGATAATTTTAGTTTTTGCTATTTGACCATACTGGATTGCAAAATGCACAAAATGATGGTTCATTAGCTGATATTACGCCTTCTTCCAGGACAACAATTTCTTCCATATTTGTAGACCTCCTTATAAATATTTACTACTTTATAATCTTAAAATTTTTATATTATTAAAACAACGGACAAAGTAGTTAATGCTTTTTCACTACTTTGTCCGTTGAAATAAATAAATTTATACTATAACATTTACATTAATAATTTATAAAGGAAGGTTTTTACAAAATGAAACTTAATAAATTTGCCACTTACATTATATACGCTTGTCTCTTGACTTTATTAAGTGTTTCACCCATTTCCAAAGTAATGGTCTCATCATCTTATACTTACAATGTTAATTCCGATAATGAGGATGATGATCACCGAACTCAAAACAATAATTATTAACTTACTCAACAATCTTGCTTTATTTTTTCAATTTTATTATGTACAAATAAAGCCTTATCAGATCTGTAACCGTATTCATACAAGCTTTCTATCTTTTCTAGTTTTCTTAGAAAATTGATATTATTATCTTCCTGCATGACAGTATTCCAGGCGATATTATATAGCTCTTTAGCAATGGTTGCAGACCTTTGCCTTTGTAATGAGTCAACAATTAATCGTTCAGATATAATGCATGATTTTTGGTATTCGCCTTCATTACCAAGCTTATTTGCATACCAAGACATAATAAGCTCATATAGCGGATATTGTACAATTGGTTTATTTTCTTTGTTAATGTATTCACAATTTGCTATCAAAAGACTGGCAATTCTCTTAACATCCTTTGTGTTTCCACCTCTATTTGCAATGTTGTATATGCATTGTAATTCACTATTGGTGAGATATCCTGAAAGCTTTTGTATTTTATCTATATCAATCCCCGTACACATCAATGCTTTCTTCATATTAGCCACAAATCTTTCTGTACTTATCTTTCCCTCACGGAGTTCCTTAACATTAATTATTCTAATGAGTTCTTGTTGATTTGGACCATTGTTATCTATATTGGTTCTTATTATATCCAAAAGCATGTCTACATCGTTATTGTTCCTGTTAAGTGCACACAAACACTCATTGTATGTCTGAATCAGATCATAATTGTTCGTATGAATATCAGTCCGGCAGTAATCACCATTTACTCCCAACTTTTCCATGAGACCTTTTAGAACTACTTGCTGTGGATTATTCTGCCCCTTTTCTAATCGTTCAAGTGTCTTAGCTGCACAAACTCCTTCAGAGAGTTCCTTCTTTGTTACCCCTAACATTTCTCGCCTGCTTTTGATTATGTTTCCAGCACTAATAATTGAAATATTTTTATATATATAACAAGCATAGTCAGCATTCCTGCAAACTCCATATTCGTCATACAATTCTTTCAATACTTCCAACCACATTTTGCTTTTTTTATCTATACATTTTAGGCTCTCTTTGATTTCCAGTAATTCTATTATGTAATATAAGCGGCTAGATCTTCTTAGTAATTCTATCGCAGCATCTGTATAATGAATGATTCGGCTTATTATGATGATATTACTAAGCATTCCTTCACTTTTGTACACAGTATATAGTGTCACTACAGCCATAGGAAATATTCTACTTTTTGTAATTTCTTGAAAAAAAGATTTTTCAACTGTTTTTAAAATGCTAATCAGTATTCCTTCTACTTCATTAAAACTAAGATTTCCTGCTAAAAAAGCTGTACGAATCCATAATATCAATAAATAATATTCATCTGCTGCAAGATAATAATCATCAAGACTTTTTAACTCTATCCCAAGCATAGTTACATTAACAGCTTGTTTATATATCTCAGCTATTTCATTTATGGGGCGCTGTTCCTGCATCAAAATTTTAGCTTTCATATCCAACAAGAATTGATATTCAATTTTTTTAGCTTTCTCACACCTGTCCATTAAAAATTCATATATTGTTCTAGCAGTATCAGTCTGCTCAGACTCTATTGCCTTTATTAACTCATTTCTCTTTAAGTATCTATCATATTCTTCGCCACTTACATAATCAGAGTAATCTTCAGCAGCTATTCCCAACCTATCCATAATTCTATTTCGCATAAGATAATCTGGAAGTCTTTCTCCAGATTCTATATAATGTATCATTGACGATGAATATAGACCATATCCAAGCCTTTCTAATGACACACCTCTATTTTTTCTAACAGAAAACAGTAAGTTATGGAAACCTATATCATCTTTAGTATTCTGCATATTTTCTTAGACCTCTCATATAACAAAAATAATATAATAGTTAAATTCTGAATAATCGAATATTGTTTTTACCAAAACTATCTATATCAAAAAGAACTATCCGCTAAAAGCGAGCTTTTCAAAAAGCTTTTCCCATACTTAATCATCTTACTATTACATTGAATAAAAAAACAACAGGCATTGTAGTCAGTTTTTCAACTACAATGTCTGTTGCTCTTTTTTATCCCATTATTTCTAAGAACTTTCTTGTCCGCTCCTCAATATTACCTTTGAAGATTGCGGAACCGGCTACAATTACATTGGCACCAGCGTCAAGAGCATGGTGAACTGTAGCTATATTTATTCCTCCATCAACCTGGATGTCTGTTTTGAGACCATACATATCAAGCATAGCCCTTGTATTACGCACCTTGTCAGTGCAGTAATCTATGTATTGCTGACCGCCAAATCCCGGTTCAACTGTCATAACAAGGAGCTGCTCAAGATCATTTAAATATGGTCTGAAAGCTTCTACGCTTGTTTCAGGTTTGATAGCCATTCCGGCTTTTTTACCATATTTATGAATCTCATTTATGACAGCTCGAGCGTCATTAGTAGACTCATAATGGAATGTTATGATATCAGCTCCTGCATCGACAAAATCCTTGATATATCTGATAGGATCAATGATCATCAGATGGACATCAAATACAAGGTCTGTTATATCCCTGATACTCTTGATAACAGGCATTCCATATGAGATGGTAGGTACCAGCATCCCATCCATAACATCGATATGGATGTACTGAGCACCGCCTCTTTCTACCGCTTTCATCTGGTTGCCAAGCTCTGCAAAATTAGCAGACAAAATTGATGGAGATAAAATGTTCATATTATTTTATGAATTCCTTTACAGATGTGTATACTCCCTCACCGTCAAGTCCATATTTATGTACAAGCTGGTTGGCTGTTCCTGACTCACCAAATACATCCTGCATACCGAGCTTCTTAACAGGTGTAGGGCACAGCTCTGCAAGTGCATTACATACTGCACTTCCAAGACCGCCAACAACTGAATGCTCTTCAACAGTTACTACCTTACCAGTCTTTGCAGCTGACTTGGCAATAAGCTCACCATCGATAGGTTTGATTGTACAGATATTGATTACTTCAGCGCTGATACCATCTGCTGCAAGTTTATCTGCTGCTTCAATAGCTGAGCCAACACAGATACCTGTTGCAACGATTGTTACATCGCTTCCTTCTCTTACAACTGTTCCCTTACCGATTTCAAACTTATAATCCGGTGTATCGTTGATGATAGGGCAAGCTGCACGACCAAATCTGATATAAACAGGTCCGTCATGCTCTACAGCTGCTCTTACGCATGCTTTTGCTTCGATATCATCTGCAGGACACATTACTACCATACCCGGGATTACGCTCATAAGTGCGAAATCCTCATTGCACTGGTGGCTGGCACCATCTTCACCAACTGTGATTCCGGCATGTGTTCCACCGATCTTAACGTTGAGGTGTGGGTATGCTACTGAGTTACGAACCTGCTCAAAAGCACGTCCTGCTGCGAACATGGCAAATGTGCTGACAAATGGAATCTTGCCTGTTGTAGCAAGTCCTGCTGCTATGCTCATCATGTTGCCCTCAGCGATACCGCAATCTATATGTCTTTCTGGAAAAGCCTTTTTAAATACTGATGTTCTTGTAGATTCAGCAAGGTCTGCATCAAGCACTACGAGATTAGGATACTCAGCTCCGAGTTCTGCAAGTGCTGCGCCATAGCTGTCTCTAGTTGCTATCTTTTTCTTTTCTTCACTCATAATGCTGCACCTATCCTTTCTAAATCTTCCATAGCCTTAGCGTACTCATCATCATTAGGAGCCTTGCCATGCCATCCGGCATTGTTCTCCATAAATGAAACGCCCTTACCCTTAACACTGTGAGCAATAATAGCTGTAGGCATACCCTTAGTATTTCTTGCTTCGTCAAGAGCTGACTTGATCTCATCAAAGTTATGTGCATCAATATTGATCACATGGAAATTGAATGCTTCGAACTTCTTATCAATAGGATAAGGAGAACATACTGTATCAATAGGTCCATCGATCTGAAGATTGTTATTATCAACGATAACTACAAGGTTGTCAAGCTTTCTGAAACCTGCAAACATAGCAGCTTCCCATACCTGACCTTCTTCAATCTCACCATCTCCAAGGAGTGTGTATACTCTGAAATCTTTGTTATCAAGTTTAGCAGACAGTGCCATACCGCATGCTGCTGAGATTCCCTGACCAAGTGAACCACTGGACATATCGATTCCCGGAAGATACTGCATACTTGGGTGACCCTGAAGTCTTGATCCAAGCTTACGAAGAGTAGTAAGTTCTTCCTTTGGGAAATATCCTTTCTCAGCCATTACTGAGTATAAACCTGGTGCGCAGTGTCCTTTTGATAAAACGAAACGATCTCTATCCGGATCAGTTGGATTCTTAGGATCAATGTTCATTTCTTCAAAATAAAGATAAGTCATAATGTCAGCTGAAGAAAGAGATCCGCCCGGATGTCCAGCTCCGGCTGCATGAACAGCTGTTACGATGCTCTTACGAACTTCGTTGGCTGTCTTTTGTAATTCTTTATTAGTCATACGCTTTGCCACTCCTATTCTGTGCTTTTGCACTCATATAAAAAAACCTTTTTAAATGTATCACATTACATAAGTATTTATCAATGCGAATAAAATACAATTATTACTCATTTGTTGCTATGGTTATTATGTGATTTTTTGTGCGTATTTTTGCACATTATTTTCCCTGTCCGTAATATGCGTTGGCACCGTGTTTTCTGAAATAGTGCTTATCCTGTAATTCCTGTGGTGCAGGCATAACTCTTGGCTCTATAACTTCACATCTGTATGCCATCTTGGCTACTTCTTCACATACTACTGCATTGTGGACTGCTTCATGGGCATCTTTTCCCCATGTGAAAACACCATGATTTTTGCACAAAACTCCGGGAACTGCAACAGGATCTTTTCCCATTCTGTTAAATTCATTGACAATCAGGTGTCCTGTATTCTCTTCATAAGCATCCTCAATTTCTTCTTTTGTAAGACATCTTACGCATGGAATCTCTCCGTAGAAATAATCTGCATGAGTTGTTCCATAGCAAGGAATGCTCCTGCCTGCCTGAGCCCAGCTTGTAGCATAGGAAGAATGTGTGTGTACTACGCCGCCGATATCTTTAAATGCCTTATATATCTCAACGTGTGTTGGTGTATCTGATGATGGATTGAGCCTGCCTTCTACCTTGTTGCCATTAAGGTCCATGACTACCATGTCATCAGGAGTCATTGTCTCATAGTCAACGCCGCTTGGCTTAATAACAAAAAGTCCGCTCTCTCTGTCTATTTCACTTACATTGCCCCATGTAAAAGTTACAAGGCCGTACTTTGGAAGCAGAATATTTGCTTCATATACTTTTTTCTTAAGTTCTTCTAACATCTTTTCCCTCTTTAACAGATATGGAGTATCAAAACTTTCATTTCAATACCCCATATTTTTATTGATAATAATATTATTACTTTAAGCTATCAACTGCAGCTCTTTCGATTGCCAGACCTGCGTTGTAATCTTTCATGAATTCGTCAAAGCCTTTTACGTCTTCAGCAATTGGTTCCTGAGTCTGTACATTACCTGACTTAAATACCTTATTTGCAAGATAATCTTTAAGAGATTCTCCGTCTTCTTTCTGAAGCATATATGCAGCAAGGATTGCCTGTCCCCAAGGACCGCCTTCTCCGGCTGTCTCCATGAGCTTGATAGGTGCATTGAGGGCTGCTGCCATTACTCTGTCACCAACACCCTTGGTCTTGAAGAATCCGCCCTGACCGTAGAAGTAATCTACCTTGACGCCTTCCTCCTTGAGCAGTATGTCGTTACCTGCCTTGAGAGCTCCAAGTGCTGTATACAGGTGTGTTCTCATAAAGTTGGCAAGGTTGAACTTATCATCAGGTCTTCTGACAAAAAGAGGTCTTCCTTCATCAAATCCAGTGATACTCTCACCTGAGAAGTAGTTGTAAGCGAGCAGTCCGCCGCAATCAGCGTCTCCATTTTCAATAGCATTTCTGTAAAGTGTGCCATAGAGAGTGTTGTCATCTATGTCATTACCTGTTGCCTTGGCAAATTCTCTAAAGAGTCCAACCCATGCATTCAGATCAGATGTGCAGTTATTGCAGTGTACCATTGCAACTGTCTCACCGCTTGGTGTTGTTACAAGGTCAAGCTCAGGATGTACTTCCTTAAGATCATGCTCAAGAACAACCATAGAGAATACGCTTGTTCCAGCTGATATATTACCTGTTCTCTCAGCTACAGAGTTAGTAGCTACCATACCTGTTCCTGCGTCACCTTCTGGTGGACATACTGGGATACCTGCCTGAAGTGTTCCTGTAGGATCAAGCTTTTTAGCGCCTTCTGCTGTAAGTGTTCCTGCTGCAGCTCCAGCTGGAAGTGACTTTGGAAGGATGTCTCTTATCTTCCATGCAAAATTTTTATCTGCAATAAGTTCATCGAACTTATCTAGCATACCTGCGTTATAATCACATGTTGATGAATCAATCGGGAACATACCTGATGCATCGCCTACACCCAGTACCTTTTCTCCTGTCATCTGCCAGTGGATGTATCCTGCAAGAGTAGTGAAGAATGTAATATCCTTGACATGTTCTTCACCGTTAAGGATGGCCTGATACAGATGTGAAATGCTCCATCTCTGAGGAATATTAAATCCAAGAAGTGATGTGAGCTTTTCTGCTGCCTGTCCTGTGATAGTGTTTCTCCATGTACGGAATGGAACAAGGAGGTTATCATTTTTGTCAAAAGCCATGTAGCCATGCATCATAGCTGAAAAGCCCATCGCTCCTACTTTTGTAAGTTTCTCTCCGTAATTTTTCTCTACGTCTTTGGCCAGTTCTGCATAGCAGTCCTGCAGTCCGCCCCAGATATCCTCCAAAGTATATGTCCAGATTCCGTTATCCAGTCTGTTTTCCCAAGTGTGTGAACCTGAAGCGATTGGATTGTGCTCAAGATCTGTGAGCACAGCTTTGATTCTTGTTGAACCAAATTCGATACCGAGGACTGTTTTGCCCTCCGCAATAAGTTGTTTGTTGTCTGCCATAAATATCCCCTTTTTACTATTTTTAGCTGCGACAAATCCTTGCCGCAGCTCTTTATGCGTGTTATGAGAGTAATTATCTGTATACTACAGAATTCCAACGAAGTTCGTTCTTGAAGTCTCTGATATTGGTATTGTTATCAATAACAACTGATTCAATACCCATTGCATCTGCCCAGTCAACCATCTGCTGAACTGAGAGGTCATATGTAAATGAAGTGTGGTGTGCTCCACCTGCAAGGATCCATGCTGCTGCACCTACCTTAAGATCTGGCTGTGGTGTCCAGAATGCTGTAGCAACAGGGAGCTTAGGCATAGGCTTCTCTGTCTTTTTAACATCAACAGCATTGATGATAAGTCTGAATCTGTTGCCAAGGTCAACAAGTGAGCAAGCGATACCTGCACCTTCTTTTGCTGTAAACACAAGACGAGCAGGATCTTCTCTGTTACCCATTGAAAGAGGCTGTACCTTGATAGAGATGTCGCCATCGGCAATTGTAGGACATACCTCAAGCATGTGTGCCTGAAGGATTCCTTCCTTACCCTTTACGAGGTTGTATGTATAGTCTTCCATGAAGGAAACACCTTTGGCATCCTTCTTACCTTCTGTCATGATCTTCATAAGACGTACAAGTGCTGCTGTCTTCCAGTCACCTTCTGCACCAAAGCCGTAACCTTTTTCCATAAGTCTCTGGATTGCAAGACCTGGAAGCTGTTTAAGTCCGCCCAGCATGCCAAAGTGCGTTACTACTGCATGGTAGTCGTTTTCTGTCAGGAACTTCTCAAGTCCAATCTCGATCCTTGCCTGCTCTGATACGTGTCTCCTGAACTCATCAGCATCTCTGCCTTCAAGAAGGATCTTGTACTTGCTGTAGTACTCATCTGTAAGAGTATTAACATCTGCAGCTGATACAGCATCTACGATTTCTACAAGGTCATTTACATTGTAGTGGTCAATTTCCCAGCCAAACTTAACCTGAGCTTCAACCTTGTCACCTTCTGTAACTGCAACGTTGTTCATGTTATCGCCAAAACGGGCAACTCTAATATGTGATGACTCCATTACTCCAAGAGCTGTTGTCATCCAGTCGGCAAGTTCAGAAACAACATCAGGATCTGACCAGTGACCTACGATGACCTTTCTCTCGATACCCATTCTTGATACGATGTGACCATATTCTCTGTCACCATGGGCTGACTGGTTCTCGTTCATGAAGTCCATATCGATTGTGTCATAAGGAATCTCTTCATTGAACTGTGTATGCAGATGGCACAGTGGCTTTTTGTATTCCTGAAGTCCTATGATCCACATCTTGGCTGGTGAGAATGTATGCATCCAGGTAACAACACCTGCTACTTCAGGATCATTATTAGCTTCGTTCAATGTCTTTCTGATAGAAGCCTGTGAAATAAGTACCGGCTTGTATACAAGCTCAAATGGAAGCTTTCCTGTCTTGTTGAGCTCCTCTACGATTTTCTGTGAGTGCTCAGCTACCTTTCTTAGGCACTCATCTCCATACAGATCCTGTGAACCTGTGCAGAACCAAATTTTGTAATTCTTTTTTTCCATTACTCTCTTCCTCCTAATGCTATTAGTTTTTTGGTTTTATTTCTAATCAATGTTTGCTAAAACTGAATCTCTTATTTCTATTTCTTCATTAAACTCATAAGTCGCCTTGCAGTCCGGATGATGTATGAGCCTGACCATATTCTCTGCAGCCTTTTCTCCAAGCCGCTCTTTAGGATGCGGTACAGATGATAGTTGCGGCGAGCTCACCCTTGCCTGATCAGAGTCATCCATACTGACAATGGACATATCCTTTGGCAGCTCCATACCTTTGTCCTTTAGTAGTCGTATCACTTCAACTGCGACCTGATCGTTGTAGCAGAAAACGGCACTGCAACCTGAAAGTCTGCTATATATCTTGTCCCTTGCCTGATCAATGTCCCTATATTCAATGCTGTCTAGCCACACTACGTGTTCTTCACTGATAAGATAACCGGCTTCATGAAGAGCTTTGACATATCCGCTATATCTTGCATGACCCTGTCCATCATCCAGCTTCAATATGCATCCAATGTTTTTGTGGCCGTTGTCTATGAGTAACTTAACTGCCCGATAAGCACCATCTTTATCATCAAGTGATACATGAGGCATATCCAGTTCGGGATAAGTGCTATTAACAAATAATATCTGTACACCTTTTTTCTTTAGTTCATGGTACAGATTGATGTTAGGATTGGGCAATGCGCTCTTAGTGGGCTCGATGATAAGTCCTGCCACATCATTTCTTCCAAGCATGTCCTTCAATATGCTGCGCTCTTTTTCTACCGTGTTGTTTGTAAAAGACAGTTCAATAGAATACCCGTGTGCGCTGAGCCCCTTTTCTATACCTTGTATGGTTTTAGGAAAGATGTATCCATCTACATATGTCAGGATAACTCCCACTCTCTTTTTGTCACTGCCTTCCGCAGATAGCCCTGCCACATACGTGCCACTTCCACGTATGCTTGTAAGTATCCCTGCCTCTGATAGTTCAGCAATCGCATGCCTTACAGTCTGCCTGCTGAGAGAAAATCTGTCTGCAAGCTCATTTTCAGATGGAATCTTGCTTCCATCCTTCAATCTTCCTGCATTTATCTCATTATTTAACCAATCTATTATTACCTTATATTTTGCCATTTTAATCCATTTATTGTACAAGTTGTATTATTTTAGGCAAGTTGTACGCCTTGTCAGTTTATTCTGCATAACGCATGTTACTTGCTCTTTGCGATATTAATCATAGTATTCGTGCGGTTTAGTGTCAATCAGATTTTGCTCAAAAAATTATACATATTTTCAAAGTTGTATATGTACAAATTGCCCATGAACCATCCCGAATAAACCATTTTTACGTTCTAAAATTTACAAATATTAGAACTACCATTATTTCATCTGACGTATTAAGATAGTATTCGGCTTATTTTTGAGCCTTTTCTTATGTATTAGGGGATAATCTTAAGTTATATCTTAGCTTTGCGGGGTTCTTAAGCAGCTAACCATTATATAAACAAATAGAAACAGAGGAATTGTTTTGTGAACACAGAAAATCTTCAGGAGATTATCCAGAATTATTTAAGTCAGTATGAATTTATAAATAATAGAGAAAACGATGAGCTCTTTAAATGGAGAGCTGCAGCATTCATGTATGGCATGAATCCGTTTGCTGATGACTTCTTAGTCAAGCTCAAGATGGCTCTTAGAGCTATGAGCGTACTCTGCACAGAAGAGAACTGGCAGCCTGCTACCGGCATCTCAACTCTATGCGACAGCGACCAGGCTGATAAGGCAAATGAAACACTTACTGCATTTAAAGTTCTTTTTGGTGATGATGGCGGAGATATTGAAGAACGCTACAATAATATCCTTCGTTTTGTTGGTATGACTAATACCATGATAGATAACTATATGTCTGAGAGTGATCAGGCTGTCTATGAACAGGACATCCGTTCAGCTCTTGTATACCTCGGTATCATGCGTGCTGATAAGGATTTCATGTTTGAGCTTGATGCTGCCGAGCATTTTAGTCTCTTTGCTGAATTCGAGGAAGACGTGGTTGCTGATGGCACTGTAAGTCTTCCAGCATATTATCGTATGTGTGAAGAACTCATTGATTATATAAAGAGTGATGATGACCTGTTAAAGACTGTATATAACCGTCTTGATTATGAATCTGCAGTCGCATCATGTCCTTGCAGTCTTAGAGATGTTGATAAAAAGTTACATCTGCTTGCTTACGATATCATTCATTGCACAGAGAAATATGGTTTCTATGAGACTCACCCAATTCCAAAGAAGAAGAGACTCACTGCTAACCAACTTAAACTTGAGGCTCAGAGAAAAATAATAAGAAACAACATCTACGAGATCCAGCAGCATATCAACAAGGCAACAAGCCAGCTTGACGAGCTTGAAAACCTTGATATGACTGGCATGACTGTTACTCATGCTAAATTTGGAGATGGCGAAGTAATTGAACATGATGGTGATAGACTTACTGTTTTATTCAGCATTGGAGAAAAAACTCTCAGTCTTAAGACTGCTTTCTCAAAGGGTCTTCTGGAAGCTGAAGATGAAGAGATTACAGAACTCTGCAGTTCTATCCTTGATACCGAAGAAAAAGTCAAAGCCTTGCAGCTGCGCCAGCGTGCTCAGGAGCTTGAACTTGAGAAAATCTGATTTTGCTTGTATTACCACTTTTTATATAAATGACTGTATTATAAATGGCTTTGAAACATGTCATGTGTTTCAAAGCCATTTCAAGTTCTTATATAAATCAGTACCCAAATTCGACCTGATCTTGATAAGATCGTATATCAACCACATTGCCAAGGATTTTATCATAAACGATAATGTTTAATCCGTAATCTGTGGTCAAAACGTTTTCTTCATTAATTTCTATTATTGGATTTTGGCTTTCTTTATCTGTATCTATATGCAACGTAGTATATCTATCAAGGTCTCTATTGTACTCATCCGGTTCTTTACTAAGCGCCTTTACAAGTTCACCATCTTCAAATATCCATATCCCGCCATTCTCGTAGTCAGCATTGGTTAAGCCAAAATTATTCAGTGCACCTGCTATATCTTGCTGGCCGCTACGGTAGTCACCGCACGTTGCCAGTATCACATAGCAGTTGTCATATCCTTTAAGCCAGCTTGTGAAAGCGTCAATATCCACACGTCCCTGCATTATATCGCTGTAATATCTATGTTGCCCATATAATAGGCTTTTATCCCATAGTGAATATCTGCTATCTCCGCGATGATCCTCCAGGTCGTATTTTTCTTCCAAAATAGAGCCTATAGATCTGCTGAGTTTTTCGGCGCCAAATGTGTTTAAATGAGTCGGGTCTGAAAAATCCGAACCGTAGTACAATCCAATAGTGCTCTCCAAATCACCAAAATCAATGTATGGAATATTTTCTTCTTCCAGATATTTATAGATGCCGTTAAATATCATTTTTTCTTCTTCAGTAGTTTCCATAGGAAGAGTCATAAAATAGATATCAAAACCCTCATCTTGAGAAAGCTCGCAAAGATTATCGATCCACTGTCTGTTATCATCACTGATCTCTGTAACGGCAGTATTCATCGCCATCTCATAGTCATGATCTACAGGCCACACATCATAATTGTACATATATCCTCGTCCATAGGTGCTGTAGGGATATTGATAGAAATCGTAGTTTTCCAGTTCTCTATATCTGGTATGTACTATAGGCCATTTCAATACATAGTCCATTTGATCTTCTTCAACATAACTATATATCAGTTCGATCGAATTGCGTGATAATGGCATAGAGAGCATATTTCGATAGACATTGCCCTGAACAGCATGTCTGTCAAAGGTTGCTCCGTACAGATCTACGAATACAACCTTTGGGTTCTGAGTCTTGCAGACTTCCTTTATATAATGATAAGTTGATGATCTGTCTTGTCCGGATATAGCCATGTCAAACGCAGAGATGCCATAATAATCCCATAATACATCAGGGTTTATTCCAGCATAACAGTGACTGCTGCCTGCAAAGACTACATCGATAGTGTTTTTAGGTGTGGACCTTAGCTGCTGTACTGACGATACATAATTGCCGTAGGTATCCTTCCAGGACAGTATATGATACACCCTTGCCAGAACCAGTATTGTTATTATAGAAAATGAAATAAGTTTAATAGCTTTTTTCATAACGTGATCCCCATAAAAGAGCCTAAAATTCAAAATATATAAACTGTGCCGAGTCAAACTCAATTCCATACATGCCATAGGTAAGCACTGCTGCAATAAGACCTATTATTACGATCCATCTAAATACCAGATTCTGAGCCATCAGAAAATCTGAAAGGTTGATATTCCTGAAGTATTTCAATAGATCGACCGCCAGCAAGACAAGTAAAGCCACGATCAAAACATTACTTTCAAATCTGTCAAGTCCAAGTGTATAAAGAGATTCATCAAACAATGCCCATGGGTCAATATGTCTAAATATTCTGAATATGTAGTAAATTGCGTCCTGCAGGGTATCAGCTCTAAAGAATATCCACGCAAAAGTTGTTAAAATATAGGTACCCACTACCTGTCCAAATTTGTAACTAAATACATTAGTATTTATATGTAATACATCGTTGATCCTATTCCTGATGCCTCTAGTCATATCACCAACAATCTGATATAAGCCATGAAGACCGCCCCAGATTACAAAGGTCCATCCTGCACCGTGCCACAATCCGCTTACCAGAAAGGTAATCATAATGTTGCGATATTTTTTGATCCTTGAGCACCTGCTACCTCCCAGCGGTATGTATAGATAATCTCTAAACCATGTACTTAAGGATATATGCCACCTATGCCAGAAGTCTGAAATTGATCTTGCAAAATACGGTACATTGAAGTTCTCCATAAGGGAAAATCCTAAGACCTTTGCAGCTCCTATGGCTATGATGGAGTAGGCGCTAAAGTCGCAATATATCTGCATTGAAAATGCTGCTGCCGCTGCAATCAGTCCTGAAGCCCCATATCTGTACGGGCTGTCAAATACAGTATCTACAACTACTGCAATCCTATCTGCAATCACCATCTTTATGAACAGTCCCCAGACCATCATGATAAGTCCTTTTACAACTCTCTCATAATCCCATACATTAATCTCTGATTGTCTTCTTATCTGATTCAAGAGACTTTCTGACCTCTCAATAGGTCCTGCAACCAGTTGTGGAAAAAATGATACGAACAGTGCATAATTTAAGATATTTTTCTCAGCACTTATTTTGCCTCTATATACGTCCACTGTGTATCCAAGCGCCTGAAAGGTATAAAAGGAAATACCCACCGGCAGGATAATATCAAATGGATTGCTGATCATTTCAATATTCAACGGCCTTAAGACCATGTTTATTATTTCTAACAGGAAATTAAAGTATTTAAAGAAAAACAGAATACCCAGATTACTTACGAAGGCTAAGGCTAAAACACATTTCTTTTTGCCACTTTTCTTTTCACCTTCTAAGCGCTCTATGAAGATGCCACACACCCATGTTATAAGTGTTGACATCGCTATCAGAACAGCGTACTTGGCATTCCAGCTCATATAGAAATAATAGCTGGCTGCCAGCAGCCATATATGCCTAAGCTTTTTAGGAATTATAAAATATAATAATACAACTATAGGAAAAAATACCAAGAAATCGCGCGAATTAAATAACACCCCTACACCCCTTCATAATTCAGCTTTTTAGCAAATTGTACCATGTAAACGTTTAGCTATCAACGTTTTTACATGGTACAATCTTGCTCATTCCTTGCTATTTTTTCAATACAACAAATCACATCTGATGCCTTACAACTGCATATTCATCGCCATTTTTGTAAAAAGGACACTGCCTGTAACTGCTTGTTACAAATCTGGCGTAATCATCCTCGTCCATATTTACGCTGCAGCAGTATTCTTCAAGATCTTCGTCGTATTCATTATATGCACATGTATCACAACTACTCATAAACACCTCACAATCAACAGATTCTTGGAAGGCCTTCACCCTGAAGTACGTCCAGTGCTCTAAGGCCTCCGATTGCTGTTTTTAAATATAACTCACCTTTTGGATTTTCAGTTTCTAACACCTGTCCGATGACTGTTGCCTTTTCGCCGTATCTGCTGCTGCGGATTATTTCAACAGCTTTATCAGCATATTCGGCAGGAACTGCTGCTATCATCTTGCCTTCATTGCCCATATATAGCGGATCAAGCCCTAATAGTCCACAAAAATCTCTTACCTGATTACTTACAGGCAGCGCATCTTCTTCAAGTTCTATCCTCACTCTGGAGCTCTCCGATAATTCTTTTAATACTGTAGCCAGACCACCTCTTGTAACATCTCTAAGAGTATGTACCGGTATATCAGCCTCGAGGAGTCCCTTGACCATCTCTCCAAGAGGAGCATTATCGCTCTCAATCTTATTATCAATGGCCAGCCTGCTACCCAGGATTGCTGCATGATGATCTCCCAGATTACCGGATACGATGATCACATCCCCTGCAGTGATATTTTTAGCTGATATGTTTATACCTTCTGGTACAAAGCCAACGCCGGCAGTATTTATAACTATCTGCCCGTTTCCTTCTACAACTTTTGTGTCGCCGGCTACGATATTGACTCCTGCCTCTTTTGCAGTGTCAGCCATGGACTTTACAATTTTTTGGAGTACCTGTGTATCCGCACCTTCCTGGATGATAAATCCGCAGGTAAGATATTTAGGTGTAGCTCCTCTCATGAGAAGATCATTAACTGTACCGCATACACACAGTCTTCCGATATCACCTCCCGGAAATTCTATAGGTGTTACTACAAAACTGTCTGTGGTCATGGCTATCCTGCCACTACCCTCGACTACTGCACTGTCTTCCATCTCGGTAAGTACTTTATTATCAAAAGCCTTAACAAATATTTCATCTATAAGCTCAGAAGTGGCTGCTCCGCCGCTTCCATGTGCCATTGTAATTATCATTTTAAAAGCCTTCTTTCTGATATTCGCTAGATTCTTACATCGATTATCTATTATAGCAAATATGTCGTAATTCTTATGATTATTTATTCAGATAGTTCTGATAGCAACTTCCTTCAGAGGATACCATGCAGGCTCCCTGCGGATTCAGTGGTGTGCATACTTTGCCAAAAAGCGGGCACTCCTTAGAGCTTATTTTGCCCATAAGTACCTGATCACAGCGACAAGCATTGTTGATCTTTTTGTCATCATCAAGATTCCTGCTGCCGGCATCGTATTTTTCATATTCTTTTCTTAAGTAAAGGCCTGAATCTGCTATGCTTCCCATACCTCTCCACACGGCTTTGCCATGTTCAAAGTAATGGTCTATTTTTTCAAGAGCCATAGCATTTCCTTCATCAGTTACAACTGATGTGTAGAAATTCCTAACTAGTGCTCCGCTTTGCCCTGTATATTTATCCTTATTCTCCAAGAGCTTTACTATACCATATATGCCTGCAACAAGCTCTTTTGGCTCAAAACCTGTGATTCCAAATGGTATCTGGTATTTATCAGAAAGCGGAATATATGCATTTTTACCGGTAATGACACTGACATGTCCCGGTGCTATAAATCCATCTATATGGGCACCATTGGTGCAGAGCCAGTCAATTACCGGCGGCATACATTTAAGCGCCGTCAGTATCTTCACATTTTCAAGCTTTTTATCAATTATAAGATCCAATAATAGCGTATATACAGGGATTGTAGTCTCAAAACCCACTGCTCCAAATACGTATTGCCTGTCAGGATTTTTTTCTGCAAGTTCAATCATATCCATTGGAGAATATACCATTTCGACGGATCCGCCCTGACCCTTAATTTCATTTAGAGTATACTTACTACCTGGGATTCGGAGCAGATCGCCAAAAGTTACAATAGTTATCCCCTGATTCAGGGCAAGGTCAATCAGCTTATCCACATATCCCGAAGGACTTACGCACACAGGACATCCCGGGCCCGATACCAGATGGATCTTTGGTGATATCACTGACTTTATGCCAGATTTGGCAATGGCTGCTGTATGGCTTCCGCAGACTTCCATGATAGTTACGTCTGCGCCATCATAATTTTTTAAATATTCAAGGTATTTATCAATCACAGTACATCGAGCTCCTTAAACAGTTCTTCCATTTCCTCCGCTTCATCCTTACTTACTTTTTGGATGATACAACCGGCATGAACAAGTACTCTGTCACCTACAGCTATATCCACAAGCCCTTTAGCTGCACGTACTGTATTGCCATTAAAATCTACTGTTGCATATTTTTCATCTGATGTATCAGTTACTACTCCCGGAAGTGCTACACACATAATCTTTTTCTCCTATTACTTCATATACGAATCATTTATCGCCATAATATATGCCTGTCCCAAGGCAAGACCACCGTCTCCGCTTGGAACTTTTTCATTTATATATACTTCATACCCTGCTTTTTCAAGCTTTGGCAAAAGAAGCCTTAGCAAAAGAGCATTGTAGGCTGAGCCGCCACTTATTGCTATTTTGTTTATATCTGTATCTCTTAATATTCTATCACACATAGCCAAACACATATCTGCAATTGCCTGATGGAACTCGTAAGCTATTTTCTCTGCATTAAAACCGCATTTTTTTAATCTGATAATATCGGCAATAAGCCTGTCAGTATTGGCAATGAATACACCATCTTTATTTTCAATATGGTAAAAGAGCTTCCGTGTATCATTGTCTGCTTTCGGAGTTCTCTCATAGTTCTCTGCAGCTGCCTGAAGCTTTGAAGGGCACTCTCCTTCAAAGGTATTCTCTGTGCATATCCCAAGGATTGCTGATACTGCATCAAAGAGTCTTCCTATAGAGGATATTCCTGCTGTATTTATCTTGTTATCCACTGCCTTCTTTATAATAGGCATACGACTATCGGCCTTATACGGATTATCTTCCCTTGGTAAAACATTTGCTTTTATAGCAGAGTATATATAGCTCATGGCTAGCTGGTCAGCCTTTCTGGCAGCCTGGTCGCCACCAGCAACAGTTACCGTCTGAAGATGACCTTTCCTTTTATAGTCTATGCCATGGCACAAGAGAAATTCTCCGCCCCAGATTGTTTTATCATCGCCGTACCCTGTACCATCTATTGCTATCCCAAGCACAGGCTCATTTATAGAATATTCTGCAACCACTGACATTATATGCGCATAATGATGTTGTATCTCTATATGCTCATTATCTCTTATATCCTTTGAGGAGTAGTAGGCAGGGTGCTTATCACAGGCATATTCTACTGGCTCTATTCCCAGCAGTTCTTCCATGTGATCTATTCCATCACGCCTTTTGGTCTGGGCAGCATATTCTTCAAGGTCTCCGTAATGTCCGCTCAAAAATACGAAGTTATCTCTTCCCAGCGCAAATGCATTTTTGAGATCACCGCCTGCAGCAAAAATATCTTCATCAAAATATTTATCGATGATAACCGGCTCCGGTACCAGACCTCTTGCTCGCCTTATTATCTGTACGACTTCTCTGGTATCAGTCTTAGTCACCTGATAGATGGAATCATCGAGACCGTTATATATGTCTCTGTTATTTGCCAGAACCACCTCAGGTATGTTCTTTTCCATAAGTTCCAGCATTCGATCATTATCTGTGATGATTGGTTCTCCGCCCAGATTCCCGCTGGTCATGACCAGTGGCCCACACTCTTTTAGCAATAATATCTGGACCGGGTCACAGGGGAGCATGGCTCCAATATAATGACTTTCTCCACATACTTCCATTGAAAGTCCATTTATATCCACATTTTTATCTGCATTATATCCACTTATTTCTTTTTTTCTCAAAAGTACTATTGGTCTGGCAGTTCCTGTTAGGAGCTTTTCTTCTGTTTCAGATACTTCGCAGTATTTTTTGATTTCTTCAATACTTGAAAACATTACTGCAAATGGCTTTTTTTCTCTATTTTTAAAGGTTCTTAGTCTTTTTGCAGGCTCGCTGTTTTTGGCATCAAAAGCAAAATGGTAGCCGCCGACATTTTTTATTGCCACTACCAGCCCTTTTTTTATTGCGGTCGCTGTTACATTTATAAGTACATCATTATTATCTCTATTATCGATTTCAATAATATTGGATTCATTCTCAATAATCGTACTGCCGGATGCGTCTATATCTATATCAAGTCTCTCATAAGCATCTTTATTAAGATACATTACGAGCTCAGGTCCGCATTCCTTGCAGCATATGGTCTGAGCGTGTCTTCGGATATTGCCCTGCTCCGTATACTCTTTTTGGCATTTCGAGCACAGCTCAAAATCCTTCATGGTAACGGTATCTCTATCGTAAGGAACTTTTTCCATGATGGAGAATCTTGGTCCGCAGCTAACACAGCTTATAAAAGGATGTCTGTATCTTCTATTGTTTTTATCATCCAGCTCTTTTGCACATCTGTCACAGGTTGCTATATCTGCCGGCAGGAATCGTATCCTGTCGCTTTGCTTTGTGCTATCTATTATTTTAAACTGACCGGCATCTATTATCTGCCTTGACTCAGTATCAATTTCATTATCATTAATCTCTATACTATCTACTCTTGCCCCGGGAAGTATGTCTGAATTACCATCCAGGCTTTTTAGTATAGATATAGCTTTTTCTACATCTGCTTTTTTTCCTGAAAAAATAGCATGCACTATGCCACCAGCATTTCGTACAGTGCCATTGATTTCATTTTGTTCAGCAAGCTCAGCCACAAATGGCCTAAACCCCACTCCCTGTACAAGTCCATATATAGTTAACTCATATACAACAAGGCTTTCTTCCATATATTCCCCATGTCTAAAATTCCCCGCGCATATTAGTGCGCGGGGAGTATGTGTAATTATGATAATTACTCAGTTTTTGCTGCTTCTGCTACTGGCGTAGCTCCTGCTGCCTGAGCTTCAGCTTCAGCCTTGGCCTTAGCTGCTGCTTCAGCTTTTGCTTTGGCTGCTGCAGCTGCCTTTTCTGCTGCTTCCTTACGTTTTGCTGCTTCTGCTGCAAGTACTTCAGGAGACTTGGTATAAACAGCTTCCATCTTCTCGCCGCCAGGTGTCTGGTAGCCAGGATTAACTGAGAGACACTTCTTAGGACATTTCTCAGCGCAGAAACCACATACGATACAGTCATATCTGTTGATAGTCCATGTACCTTTTTCTCTGTCTACTGAGAGTGCGCTTGATGGACATACTCTTACACACATTCCGCAAGATATACATTCATCGATCACAATATCAATATGTCCTCTGCTTCGCTCCGGATACTCAGCTGGCTTTGCAGGGTAGCTTGTAGTAACCGGCTTTGAAAATAAATTTTTAAGCGCCTCTGGCGCAAATTTCATTATTGCCATTTTTATCCTACCTTTCGAGCTTCATTAGCGTTCTGTACAACTGATACATGGATCAATTGTAAGTACTAATAATCCTACATCTGCCAATTCTGTGTTCTTGAGCATCTCACATAGTGCCGGTATGTTTGCAAAAGTAGGAGTTCTAACTCTCATACGCTGCAAGTTAGGTTTACCATTGGCTTTGACATAGTAGAATGCCTCACCTCTTGGCTGCTCTACTCTCATGAAATACTCTCCATCAGGATTGCCTTTTACAGGAACAAATAAGTCTGTCTCAGAAGGCATCTTGCCAATGACCTGTCTGATAAGGTCGATTGACTGGAATAATTCCATTGTACGGATATAGCATCTTGCGTAGCAGTCACCTGCTGTGCTTACAATTGGTGCAAATTCAAGATCAGGATATGCACCGTATCCTGTAAGTCTCATATCTACATTGACTCCACTTGCTCTTGCAAATGGTCCTACAGCTCCAAGTGCATTGATCTGCTCTTTTGTAAGAACGCCAACGCCCTTAAGTCTTGACTGTACAGAATAGTCTTCAAAGAATGTATTCTTGATGACTTTAAGTTCTTCTTCAACTTCATCCATCGTCTTTAAGATGATATTGAGCTGTTCCTGTGGGATGTCTTTTATAACACCACCGACTTTATTTACAGAGAAAATAAGTCGTCCACCGGATGTCATTTCCTGCATATCAAGAACTTTTTCTCTTACTCTCCAGCACTGATAGAAGAGGTTTTCAAATCCAAATCCATCAGCTAAAAGTCCAAGCCAGAGAAGGTGTGAGTGCATTCTTCCAAGCTCTGCCCAGAGAGTTCTTAAATATTTAGCCTTTTTAGGAACATCTACTCCAAAGATATGCTCAACAGCTTCGCAATATCCCATACCATGCTGGAAAGAGCAGATACCGCATGTTCTTTCTACTACATATGTCATCTGGTTGAAATCTCTTTTATCAACCAGTCCTTCAAGTCCTCTATGGATAAATCCAATTGATGGAATCGCCTCGATGATCCTCTCATCCTCAATTACAAGATCCAGATGTATTGGCTCTGGAAGTACAGGATGCTGTGGACCAAAAGGCACTACGCTTCTCATTCCCATATCAGTTTTCCTCCTTCTTTGGTCCAAGTGGAGCTTCCTGGCGGATACGATACAGCTTGTTCTCATAATCTAGGCTGATCATCTTTATCTTTACGCCAAATACTTCCTTCATCTCGTTCTCATAAAATACTGCTGCAGGAACGATTTCTGTAATACTTGGTACTTCCTGCTCAACGTCAACTACAACTCTTAATGTATGAAGCTGATATGTTTCATAATTGGAAAAAGAGTAGCTAAGTTCAAACTTATCGTTTACATATGCAGCACAAGCCTGTGAGAAACGAAGTCCGTCCTTCTTGAGTTCAAGAGCTCTTTTCAGCAGGTCTGAAAGTTCGATTTCCTCTAATATGTTTTCAGGATTTTTTATCTCAACCATTTACCTGCACCTCTTTTCCAGACTTTCTTGCTTTCTCCTCGACTTTGTAATCATCAGAACGTTTCTGGAAGATTTCAACAGCCTGGATTATGCCGTCTATAATTGCCTGTGGTCTTGCAGCACAGCCTGGTACGTATACGTCAACAGGGATCACTGTGTCAGCACCACCTAATATGTTGTAACAATCCTTAAATACACCGCCTGTACATGCACATACTCCAACGGCAACTACTACCTTTGGATTTGGCATCTGATCATAGAGCTGTTTGACAACTGGTGCATTCTGCGCATTGACACCACCAGTTATCAGCAATATGTCAGCCTGCATCGGATCACCGGTATTCATAACGCCAAGTCTCTCAGCATCATATACTGGTGTAAGGCATGCCAGAACTTCAATATCACATCCATTGCAGCTACTTCCGTCATAGTGGAGCAGCCAAGGAGATCTTTTTATGTTTGCCATGTTTCCTACCTCTACCTACTTATTTAACAATCATCAAAATAATAAGATTTACGCCTGCAGTAAATAATGTTACTCCCCATGTGATCTTGAGCATTTCCTGCCATTTCATACGTGCACTTGAGTTGTCGATGAGGATCTCAAGGAAGTATGTGAGTAAAATTACTGCTACGGCTACTGCTATACTTACTGGATTAGTATTGATGATAAACAATCCGATAACACCCATAAGGAATACGTTCTCGTACCATTCTGTAACCTGGAAAAGTGCCAGATTCTTGGATGCCATTTCTGTTGTAATACCTTTTACCAGCTCCTGATGCATATGGTGTGAAGCACTTGTATCAAATGGTGACTTACGCATCTTGATAGTGAGTATAAATACAAATGCTACAAAGAATCCTGGTAAATAAGCAATGTAGCTTATAGGAGTCTGTGCAATGTCTGCTACATTAAAGCTTCCTGCTGCGAGGTAGAAACCAACGCATGTAAGAAGTACTGCTGGCTCATAGGTCATCATCTGGATAAGCTCTCTCTGAGCACCAACTGATGAGTAAGGTGAGCTTGTGATAACACCTGCAAAATACAGGAATGTTGCAGCAGTTGATAGTACGAAGAAGCACATAAGTATGTCACTTCCAAGGAAGAACATAGCTCCTGTTACTACCATCAGGATAAAATATGTAAGGATCAAAAATGTCTGTGCTATTTCAACTGTGATTGTTTCTTTGTTAAAGAGCTTGATCACATCATAGAATGGCTGAAGAAGTGGTGGTCCAACTCTTCGCTGCATTCTTGCTGAGATTTTTCTGTCAAAACCTTCTAAAAGCCCGCCAATAAGAGGAGCCAGGAAGATATAACAGAGCATAAGTATTACACCTTTACTCATAATCTAACACCTCCTATTATCATACAAAGCATTACTACAAGAACTGCTACAGTAAATACCTGGCTAGGTATCATAAGTTTTCTTGAACCGATAACTTTGTGCATGTAGTAGTTAGAAAGCCAAAGTGTCTTTTCCTCACCGAAGGAATCAACGAACTTCTTGTTTTCACCTGTATTAACACCATTCATATAAGACAGTACCATTGTCTTACGCATCTTCTTACCATACAGGTAAGCAAGGAATGGAACAGCGAATACCAAAAGGATAACAACTACGAGTGCATAGAGAAGTCCCTGTGACATTACTTCTATAGCATCTCCAAACATCTCTCCGATAAGAGGTGTTACATATATCCTTGAAAGAAGTGGGAATAATGCACACAACAATACCATAAGAACTGCGTGGATTGTGAGTGAGATTACCTCATTCTTCTTTGTTATATCTTTGTACTTAGTCTCTTTTAAATGACTCTGGCTGATGATCTTACCCATCCACTTTGTCCAGTAGAAGGATGTTGTAGCTGAACCGAAACAGATCATCATAACAAGGATGATGTTTCTCTCATCTACAGATGCCTTAAGAGCTGCCCATTTAGATATCAGCATACCAAATGGAGCAAGGAACATGCCTGCAATACCAATGAACATGAAGATTGCAAGTCTTGGCAGGATGTAGAGCAGTCCGTGCATATCTTCTACACTTCTTGAATGAAGTGCGTTCTCTGTAGCACCGACATCCTGGAAGAGCAGTGACTTGGATATAGCATGGAACAGCATAAGGAATACGCCAGCCCAGATTGTTTCAGGTGTACCTACACCGGCGCAGGCAACCATAAGTCCAAGGTTTGAAATTGTTGAAAAAGCAAGAACTTTTTTACCATCACTCTGAGCTATTGCCATGAATGATGTGATGAGGAATGTGAAACCACCGATGAAGGAGATCATTGTTCCTGTTGTAGTTCCGCTCATAGCAGGTGCAAGTCTGTACAGAACATAGATACCTGCCTTAACCATTGTTGCACTGTGAAGAAGTGCAGATGATGGTGTAGGAGCAACCATCGCTCCAATAAGCCATGTTGAAAATGGAAGCTGTGCAGCCTTTGTAAGTGCTGCAAACGCAATAAGTGCTACAGGTATTGTTGCTACAACTTCGCCTGCAACGCCCATATTGACAAGCTCGTGAAGAGTTATAACTCCTGAATAATAACCGAAATAGATGATACCTACTGCAAGAGCAGTACCACCCAGAAGGTTCATCCAGAGTGCTCTAAATGAATTGTTGATTGCAACTGGTTCCTTGGTATAACCGATAAGAAGGAATGAGCAGATACTTGTCAGCTCCCAGAAGAAATCAATCCACAGCAGATTTTCTGACAATACAAATCCAAACATTGCGCCCAAAAACAGGAATAACAATGTGAAGAAATAGTATCTTCTATCAGGGATATCTGTGTGATGATGATGATAGCCATGCATATAACCTACAGCATAGACTACGATAAGACCGCCAATTACTCCTACGATAAGGCACATAAGGATTGAAAGATGGTCAACATAGATGTGTCCGGCCTCTGCCAGTTCAGGCCCCTTCAATTCAAAATATGCAATAAAAAGAGTTGGCACAATAGAAAGTAAGCTTATCCAGTACTTGCGATATTTAAAGCAAAGGAAAGTTACCACTACCATTAACACAAGCTCAGCCACAAGGATGATGTGGTCTACCAGCTCTGTGTCAAAATAAAGAATCTGCTCCTGACATCCGCCAGCTATCCACTGACCAGTCAAAAGAGCCACTGCAGCCATTATAATAACTGCACTTACATAAGAAATTGCATTTCTCACTTTGTTTACGCGTGTAATAAACATCACGATTGCCATAACAAATGGAAATACAATTAGAAACGGTATGATGTTCTCAATAGCCATTCCCAAACCTCCACCTATAAAGAATTGTATAGAAATCCTTTTACATTATACACTTTTTTTATATAAATGAAGTTAAATGGTCAGAAAATTTTTATTATTAATCTACTTATTTGCGTTATATATTTTTTGGTATAAAGAGAAGCATTCTCATTTACCTTATGATGCTTACTTTTTCTTCGTAAAAATAAGCATTTGATATTTTTCTTAATACATTAAATTATCTAACAATAGTCGCTGTTATCAGTTTTTTTTGCTATATTATTCTTTGAAGCCTATATTATGGTTACAAAATTATTGTTGAGGGTATTGTAATGCACGAATTAAGTTACATAGTAAGAATGGTAAATCTGGCAGAGAAGACTGCTATTGATAATGATATAGATCATGTTGATAAGATTGTTGTAGAGGTAGGCGCCATGACTGGTGTTCTTCCTTATTATCTTCATAAATATTATCCGGAGGCTACTGCGGGAACCAGGCTTGAGGGTTCAGAGCTGGAAGTCATAGAAGTTCCTGTAACAGCGGTTTGTAATAATTGTCATGGGGAATATAGTCCGGATAAAGAAAATGACTATCGTTGTCCAAAATGTGGTTCCACCGATAGTCATATTGTTGCCGGAAGGGATGTTACTTTGAAAAATATCTTAGTGAATGACTAAGCTTTTCCATTCTGCAGTTTGTATCAGCATAGCTAAGCCTCAGCTTTTTAGCTTCTTACTACCCTTTTCCATATTTCTGTAGTAGAAAAACAGATACTGCTGCATTATTCCATTGTATGGAGCATATTTTTCAAAAGGAAATCTTCCGTTATATTCATTTTTTAGTACTCTGTCTATCCAAACGTCTATAGGGAATGCGTTAAGTCTGTGAAAGCCAAACAGTATAGTACAGGATGCAACTTTGATTCCAACTCCTTTAAGTTCCATCAGGCCTGCCAGAAGATCTTCATCATCCATACTGCTTAGGCCATCCAGCTGCAGTCTGCCGCTTAATGCATTTTGGGCTGTCTCATATAAGTATTCTGATCTATAACCCATACCGCATTCATTAAGTTCACTTAATGATAACCTGCCAAGCTGCTCAATAGTTGGAAAGGCATACTGTTCACTGCCTTGGATCTGAGTACCTGCTGCCTTACACAATTTTTCAATTGATGATTTTATTGCAGGTATGCTCTTTCTCTGAGATATGATAAAGCTGATCAGCGTCTCCCACGGGTCCTGATTCAGTATTCTGATGCCAGTACCGTATTCTGCTGCCTTGTATAAAAAAGCATCCTCATCTTTATCTACTTTTTTTCTGATCTGGGTATAATTGTTTTCCAGGTCAAAATAGTGTTTCCAGAATCCTTCAAATTCTGCTTTGGTGCAGTCTACTTCAAATTCATTTTTATCTGCCCCTTGCTTTATATTAAGGACTTTTCCGCTGGCTACGATATTGTAACCACCATCTTCATTGGGATTCCACCTGAAGCACTGACCGCTTTCAGCTATTTTCTTTAGATCGAAATCATCTTCTATCCTGATTTTCATGGTTATTCCTTGTTATAACTTCATTATTTATTCTGTTTAGTACAACTTTTTTATCTCCACTCCAAAGTGGCGCTACCAGGCTTTTCTTTGGACCATCTCCGGTAAGTCTGTGGATTATCACATCGTCCGGTATAAGTTTTACGAGCTTTTTTAGCAGTTCAATGTACTCATCCATTGTCATTACTTCAAAGCGACCTTCGAGGTAATCTTTTTCCAGGTCAGTGTTTTTAAGAACGTGGAGTAGCTGCAGTTTTATTCCCTGAACACCTGAATCAACGACATATTTTACTGTCTGTTCCATATCTTTATCAGTTTCTCCGGGAAGTCCTAATATTACGTGGGTTATTACGTCTATACCTTCTTTTCTAAGGTCTCTCACTGCCTTGTCATATACATCCAATGTGTATCCTCTTCTGATGTACACAGCGCTGTCTTCATGTATGGTCTGAAGCCCCAGCTCTACCCAGACAGGTTTGATCTTATTTATTTCAGACAGGAGTCTGATCACATCTGGTCCCAGGCAGTCTGGTCTGGTGCCTATTGACAGGGCTACTATATCATCAGGCTCTATGGCCTGCATATAGATATCCCTGAGATATTCAATACTGGCATAGGTATTGGTAAAACTCTGAAAATAAGCTATATACAGAGCTTTGCCTTTTATCTTTTTACTTACTTTTTCTTTTGCCTCTGCAATCTGCTGTCTTATGGGAAGATTAGCATTGGCTGCAAAATCACCTGATCCACCTTCGGAGCAAAATATGCAGCCCCTGCTGCCTAGTGTCCCATCTCTGTTTGGGCAGGTGACTTTGGCAGATATGGACAGTTTATAGACCTTACAGCCATATTTTTCTTTTAAATACTGATTCAGAGTCTTCATACTTAGTTTACTGCTTTATCTCTTTCTTATAAATGTCAGTCTTTTTCCATCTCATCTATATAGCCCCTGTCCCACAGGAGAATATTGAATTTCTCTGCCATTTTTACTGCCGGATCGGTAAAATACTGATTAGTCATGACAACTCCAACCATTCTGTCATAAAAATCTCTTCCAGCATATATCTCTTCTATTGCATGAACACCAATAGGCTTATCATAGCATTTGCACTGAAATGCATAGGTAATCCCATCCTTTTCTGCAAGTATATCTGCTCCAAAATCTCCACTGGCTTTTGTTACTTCTACATCTATAAAACCATTATTTTTCAAGAGATCTGCGCAGTAATATTCAAATTCAAGTCCCTCAAGTTCATCCATTTGATGAGGGCGTCTGTTCAATATGTCTTTGATTATTGCTACTACTACCAATATGATCAGCGCAACAATCACGATTATCATGATGACTTTTAATGTATTAATGTCCAGATTATTCAAGTAGTCCATTTTTACTCCAAAAAGCGCCACACTAACTTTCGTCAGTATGGCGCCTTGATTTTAATTATTAGGCAATTTTCAATTAACCAAAACTCATAAGAGTCTTATCTAACTGATAATTAGAGCTGAGGACCTGCAGCAACAAGTGCCTTACCAGCTTCGTTACCTGTGTACTTAACAAAGTTCTTCTGGAATCTTGAAGCAAGATCTTTTGCCTTCTCTTCCCATTCAGAAGCGTTAGCATATGTATCTCTAGGATCAAGGATTGCAGAATCAACTCCTGGAAGTTCTGTAGGAACTTCGAAATCAAAGTAAGGAATCTTCTTTGTAGGAGCCTTAAGAACGTCTCCGCTAAGGATAGCATCGATGATACCACGTGTATCCTTGATAGAGATTCTCTTTCCTGTTCCGTTCCAACCTGTGTTAACAAGGTAAGCCTTTGCTCCGCTCTTTTCCATCTTCTTAACAAGCTCTTCTGCATACTTTGTTGGGTGCAGTTCAAGGAATGCCTGTCCGAAGCAAGCTGAGAATGTAGGTGTAGGCTCTGTGATACCTCTCTCTGTTCCAGCAAGCTTAGCTGTGAAACCAGACAGGAAGTAGTACTTTGTCTGCTCAGGTGTCAGGATTGATACTGGAGGAAGTACTCCAAATGCATCAGCTGAAAGGAAGATTACGTTATCAGCGTCTGGACCTGCAGAAACCTTATTTACCTTCTGAGCAATCTTGTCGATGAACTCGATAGGATATGATACACGAGTATTCTCTGTAACGCTCTTATCATCAAAATCAATCTTGCCGTTAGCATCTACTGTTACGTTCTCAAGAAGAGCATTTCTCTTGATTGCGTTGTAGATATCTGGCTCAGACTCTTTATCAAGTCCGATAACCTTAGCATAGCAACCACCTTCAAGGTTGAATACGCCGTTGTCATCCCAACCGTGCTCATCATCACCGATAAGAAGTCTCTTAGGATCTGTTGAAAGAGTTGTCTTACCTGTTCCTGACAGACCAAAGAAGATAGCTGTGTGCTTACCATCCATATCTGTGTTGGCTGAGCAGTGCATTGATGCCATGCCCTGAAGTGGAAGGAAGTAGTTCTGCATTGAGAACAGACCCTTCTTCATTTCTCCACCATACCAAGTGTTCAGGATAACCTGTTCCTTAGATGTTACGTTGAAAAGAACTGCTGTCTCAGAATTAAGACCAAGTTCCTTATAGTTCTCTACCTTTGCCTTAGAAGCGTTGTAAACAACGAAATCAGGCTTGAAGTTAGCCTGCTCTTCTTCTGTTGGACGGATGAACATATTCTTTACAAAATGAGCCTGCCATGCTACTTCCATGATGAAACGAACAGCAAGACGTGTGTCCTTGTTTGCTCCACAGAAACCATCGATGACATAAAGCTTCTTTCCAGAGAGCTCATCTACGGCAAGCTTCTTACAAGCATCCCATGCAGCCTGTGATGCTCTATGGTTATCATTTGGATATTCCTCAGATGTCCACCATACTGTATCCTTAGACTTCTCATCTTCAACGATGAACTTATCTTTAGGTGAACGACCTGTATAAATACCTGTCATAACGTTTACAGCACCAAGCTCTGTAACCTGACCTTTATCATAGCCCTCAAGACTTGGATCTGTCTCATCAGCAAAAAGCTGCTCATAAGATGGGTTGTAAACGACTTCCTTAACTCCTGTAATACCATACTGACTTAAATCGATAGTTGCCATTATAGTAACCTCTCCTTCTTTTAAATTATATTTAATTCAAATTGGCGGAATTTTCTGCCAAATTCTCATCACTGTCTTTATTTATACTACAAAGTCAAGTTTTTAACAATAATTTTGCTAAAAAAATGTATTAAAAAACTATGAATTCTGCACTATTTTCAAGTTTTTATTCAGTTAAATACCGCTAACAAAAAATACTGCTATGGTCACTTTAACTCTACTGATCTTCTTGTGCCTTTAATAGTTCCTGATAGATTTCTCTTTTTCCTACTCCTCTGTCAGCAGCTACTTTCTTCATGGCATCTTTATGGGAAACTCCCTGATTTTCATAATATTCCATATGCTCTTCAATGGTCATTTCCTGCCACTTTTCCTGCTTTTCCAGCTCTTTTTGAGCAAGGCTCCTGCCTTCAATTACAAGGACGTATTCTCCTCTTGGCTCATTTTCTTCATAAAACTTTATGGCACCAGATAAGCTTGTTGGCTGTATACCTTCAAATTTCTTGGTGAGCTCTCTGCAGATAGTTATCTTTCTATCTCCAAGACTCTCATATAAGTCCTTTAATACAGCCCTAAGATGATGTGGAGCTTCATATACGATCATTGTCCTGCTCTCATTTGCAAGCTCCTCAAGTATCTGCTTTCTGCCCTTTTTATCATCATTTCCAGGTAAAAATCCTTCAAAACAAAATCTTCTGGTGCTGAGTCCCGATAATGTCAGAGCTGTTATACAAGCAGCTGGTCCCGGCAGAGATGTTACTGTTATACCTGATTCATGGCACATTCTTACGAGGACTTCTCCAGGATCTGATATGGCCGGAGTTCCGGCGTCAGTGATGAGAGCCACATTTTTGCCTTCCTGCATCAGGCTTATGAGGTACAGTGCCTTTTCCACCTTATTGTACTCATGATAACTTGTCATGGATGTATGTATATCAAAATGATTTAATAGTTTAATGCTGTTTCTTGTATCTTCTGCAGCTATAACATCTACTTCCTTTAATGTCTCAAGGACTCTAAAGGTCATGTCCTGCAGATTTCCGATTGGCGTTGCACATAAATATAACTTGCCTGCCATTTTTCCTCCGATCTGTATGTGGAATAAATCTCGCAATTCTAAAAAATTTAAGGATCCGCTAATTTACTGCTCATAATATATATTCATCAGTTCTTTGGTATATACACCCTGACTTTCATATATTATCAGCGGGCTATCCACTGTCATTCTTGGCTTTCCGCCTCTTACGCCTTCTATCAGTACCATATTGGGCTCATGGTCGATAAAAGGATGCACAAGTCTCATTCTCTTGGGTTCTATCTTGTAGTCATGCATCACTACCATGAGCTCTGCAAGTCTAAAAGGTCTGTGAACCATATAGAGCTTGCCACCTGGCTTCAAAAGCCTGGCAGATGCCTTTATAACATCTTCCAATGTGCATAGTACTTCATGCCTGGCTATAGCCTTGGGACTATCAGGATTTTGAAGTCCATGCTGACTTATCATATATGGTGGATTACATGTAATAACGTCAAAAGAGGCAGCGTCAAATAATTGCCCTGCCTCTTTGATATCTCCATCTACTATTTGTATTTTATCCTGAAGATCATTTAGTGCTACGCTTCTTCTTGCCATCTCGGCACTTTCTTTTTGTATCTCCAGTCCTATCAGCTGGGCAGCTTTTGTTTTTGCTTCCATAAGTATCGGTATGATACCTGTTCCGGTACCAAGATCCAACACCCTAGCTCCTTCACCAGCCTGCGCATATCCTGACAATAATACTGCATCCATTCCAAAACAGAATCTGGACGGATCCTGTATGATCCTGTATCCGTTCCTCTGTAGATCATCTATTCTTTCTCCCGGTAGCAGATCAATTGTCATTTAATTTTGATTTTCCTTCCTGCTTCTCAATGCGCTCAAGTTGCTCAAGTTCTTTGAGTTCCTCATCTACTTTTCCATTATTATTATTCTTATGCTTCTGCTTCTTCTTGATAAACTTAAGCTGATCAACTGCATATTCGTGAACTTCTTTTTCGTCATTCTCTTCTACAAGTATCTTAACTGTCTGCCTGAGTACATTTGTGCTGATGACTTCACCTTTAAGTCCGTCCTCTGTAGAAGCAACGATGTCTCCAATTCCAGGAAGCTTACGGTTAAGCTCTTCATACACATCCTCTTCATTTTTGAGGCAGCACATAAGTCTTCCGCATACACCTGAAATCTTAGTAGGATTAAGTGACAGACTCTGCTCCTTGGCCATCTTGATCGATACAGGAACAAAATCAGACAGATATGAATGGCAGCATAAAGGTCTTCCGCAGATACCATAACCGCCTATGATTTTGGTCTCATCTCTTACACCAATCTGTCTAAGTTCTATCCTTGTCCTAAATACAGCAGCCAGATCTTTTACCAATTCTCTAAAGTCAATTCTTCCATCTGCAGTAAAGTAAAACAGCACTTTATTATTATCAAAAGTGTATTCTGCATCAATAAGCTTCATTTCAAGATTGTGCTTGCGGATCTTCTCAAGACATATCTTAAAAGCTTCTTTTTCTTTTTCTCTATTAGTTTTCTCCTGCTCGTCATCCTTTGGACTAGCTATTCTAAGAACTGCTTTTAAAGGCTTGATCACCTTTTCATCTTCTATTTCTTTTGGCTCACCTACTACTGTTCCGTATTCCACGCCTCTGGCAGTTTCAACGATAACATGGTCTCCCTTCTTTATATCGAAGTTCCCCGGTGAAAAAAAGTATATCTTTCCGGCAGTTCTAAATCTTACGCCGATAACTGTTGTCATATATTCTCCTTAATATCTATGAATAACATTTGAAGTGTTAATTCAGTGTTAACATTAGCCCTCAATCTGTTTTGAGCTACTTCCAATGATTCTATTATATGATTTATTCCCTTGTAAGTACAATGGTCAGTAATATCTCTAATATACGATAATTTATCGCTGAAAATCAAGTGATCGGTCTTTTCCTCAGCCTTATAAACAAGCACATCCCTAAAGAAATATAGCAGTACGTCAAAAAAGTCATCTAAGACATGGAGATCTGCTTTTGAGGTTTTCTTTTTTCCTTCATCGGATTTCTTATCTTTATCCTTTTTCGACTTACTTTCCTTTTCTTTTGGTTTTTCCTGTTCCTCTTCTTTTGGGGTTATTATACTCTGCACCTTTTCATTGATCTCATGTATTTCCAGCCTGGACAACTTAGTTATCAGATCTATTGTGTTGTTTCTGAGATTTTCAAAATGCTCATCTTCTGCCAGTTCAAGCGCTTTTCCTACATTTCCTCTTGCAAAAGAAGCACAGACTTCAGCTTTGTAATCAACAACATGAAAGCTGCTCATCAAATACTTTTTTATAGATTCATCCATTGCCGGTTTCATACTGAGCACGATACATCTGCTTATGATGGTCTGCAAAAATGCTGACAGATTGCTTGTCAGAATAAAAATAATAACATAGGCAGGTGGTTCTTCTAATGTCTTTAGAAGTGCATTTTGAGCTGCAGCATTCATTTTTTCGCCTTCAGGAATGATGTATATCTTATACTTTGAAGAATATGGCTTTATGATAACGTCATCTCTGACCTGTGTTCTTATATCATCAACACTTATAGTCGCTGGCTTTTCATGGGTAACTGTAATGATATCCGGATGTGAATGGCTTGCAGCCTGAATGCATGAATGACATTTATTGCAAGCTTCTATATAACCATCCCTTGTTTCTTTGCTTTCACATTGAATGGCTTTTGCAAAAATGTTGGTTATAAATTCTTTACCAGCATCTTCTTCACCCTCGATAATATAAGCATGGGATATCTTGCCTGTACTTAGGGCGTTCTGCATATGCTCAACTATCTGTTTCTGATCAATAATATCGACAAAATCCGACATTTATTTCCCCCAATAAATTAAATAGGGATTGCTGCATTTAAGAAAATGAGTCATTGGGGACGTATCAAATTGACTCGTTTGTTCCAAAATGAGTCAATCTGATACGTCCCTGGTGACTCATTTTTCTAAATGCAACAACCCCTTATTTTATGTAAATATATCTAATAATAAACCTTGTATCTCTCCTATTTTACCAAGGATGGATATTGAGTCTTTTTCCTCTTTTACCAGTTCTCTGGCAAGCTCATCAAGATTTTCATCAACCAGTCTTATTATACCATAAACCCTATGTCTTCCTTTTCTATCAAGGAAATTCTCTCGACTAAAGGTATGGGATCTCGATACAACTTCATTTAGAAATTCCTTAATGAGCTTTCGATAACGCTGCATCTCGCGAATATCTTTTTTCTTACCGATCTTATCCCCTTGTTGGGTTATCTCCTGCATCATGAGATTTAGTCGTTCTGCAAGAGATGCATCATCCAGCTTACTAGTCAGTATAAACTTGAAATCACCATTTGCCTGATTAACACTTTCTGTCGGTGTAACCTGATTAGGCTGTTGAAGATTACTTACTTTTATATCCATATGAGTTCGACCTTCCTCTTATATAAGGACTCCGCTGATATAAATTAAGTTACACTACACAATATACATTGTATTCTCGTCAATCATCCTACCTGTTTAAAACAAAAGTCTACTGCAATATAATTCACGTGATCATGAGCAAAAATCAGCATTAGCAGTTATGAAATCCTCAGCTTTTTTTAAACAATCTTCCAAAGTTCCATCATTTGCTATGATATTTTCAACGCCTGCCCAGTCAAGCCTTGCCTGACTAAAGTCTTCTTCGTCTGCCAGAAATCTTCTGCACATCTCATCATACTTTGGTTTTTCCTGTTTGCGCTCTCTCTTCAAAGCCCATTCCAGTCTCTGTCCATCATCTGCTGTGATCATGATGTGGATTATATTATCTGCACCAAAGTAATCTTTCAGTGAAACAAGTGTATCCAGGGTACCGATCATCAGGTAATTACCGCTTTCAAGATCTATCTGACCATCATCTGCTGTAAAATATCTCCACAGGCCATACATGGTATCATAGGTTCTCTCTTCTATAATCTTTCGGCTATCCCGAAATTTTTCATAACCTTTTTCATCGGTAAAATAATACTGAACGCCATCCTGCTCGCCTTGACGCATCGGTCTGGTAGTGTATAAGACTACTTTTTTTAAATTTAAAGAACTGTTCTTAAGTAGTCCTTTATATATATGATCTTTACCAGAGGCACTTTTGCCCATGATCAATATTATTTTCCCCATCATTATTTCCTTCACAATATCTTAATACTTATTAGTATTATACTTCCTCAACTCTTATCATGTTAGTTCTTCCTGAAATACCAAGAGGAACTCCGGCAGTAATAACTACTTTATCGCCTTTTTTGATATATCCAGCTGCGGTAGCTGAGCTTATGGCCTCTCTGAAAAGCTCATCCGCTGTATCTTCCTGTCTGATATGAAGTGGAATAACTCCCCATAACAGATTAGTCTGACGACATACAGTAGGATTAACTGCACAAGCAATTACAGGACAGCTTGGCTTATATTTTGAAACCATGCGAGCTGTAAATCCTGACATTGTTACTGATATGATAGCATCTGCTTCAACTTCAGCTGCTACTGTACATGTAGCATGTGAAATTGCTGTTGTCACATCATTGACGTGATTGCTGTCTCTCTTTTTAAGTCTGCCTACGTAGTCAATGTCCTTCTCAGTTCTCTCAGCAATCTTGGCCATTGTCTTAACAGCTTCGATTGGGTAATCACCAGCAGCAGTCTCTCCTGAAAGCATGATCGCTGTTGTTCCGTCATATATAGCATTTGCTACGTCTGTAGCCTCAGCTCTTGTAGGACGTGGATTATGTATCATAGAATCAAGCATCTGTGTTGCTGTGATAACATATTTACCCTGTGCCTCAGCAAGCTTGATCATCTTCTTCTGCTGTACCGGAACTTCTTCAAATGGAAGCTCAACGCCCAGGTCACCACGAGCTACCATGATACCATCTGACTCATCAAGGATCTCTTCAAGATTGGCAATACCCTGGATACTTTCAATCTTTGAAATTATCTTCATTGGGCTATTGTGCTCTTTAAGGATATTTCTGATATCCAATACATCCTGTCTTGTTCTTACGAATGAAGCAGCAATGAAATCAAATCCCATTTCACAGCCAAAAATAATATCTGATGTATCCTGTTCGCTAAGATATGGCATTGTAAGCACTGCTCCCGGAACATTAACACCCTTCTTATCTGATATCTTTCCGCCGTTTTCTACTGTACACTCAATATCAGTATCATTTACTTTATCAACATGTAATTCAATAAGACCATCATCTAAAAGTATTCTCATGCCTTCGCGACAGTCTTTTGGAAGATCTGTGTATGTTACAGATACTATGTCCTTTGTACCTTCAACTTCTCTGGTAGTCAATGTGAATTTCTGACCTGCTTCAAGCATCTCCTTACCATTTTTGAAGTCTTTAAGTCTTATTTCAGGTCCCTTAGTATCAAGCATAGTAGCTATTGGAAGCTGAAGCTCTTCTCTAAGTTTTCTGATCCTCTCAAACTTTCTTTTATGTTCAGCATGGGAGCCATGTGAGAAATTAAAACGGGCAACGTTCATGCCTGCTTTCATGATCTCTCTTAAATTTTCTTCGCTCTCACTTGCTGGGCCAATGGTACAAATAATTTTTGTTCTTCGCATGTTTTCTTCCTTACTATTTCCTTACTATTTCTTTACTATTACTTTTACACTACAACATCCATTTATATCTAAAACACCCTGCACATTCATGCCTTGTTTTATAAAACTTTTCAGATCATCTATGAGTTTTTGGGTAATGATCTCTCCCGGCACTACCAGGGGTATTCCAGGTGGGTATAAATTAATAAAATCTGCTGAGCAAGAACCTGTTGCATGATCTAATCTAAGTATATCATAATCACTGTCCCATGCCTTATAAATCGGCATAATTACTTCATTGTGATACAACATCTCATCATAACTGCTATCGTTTTTTTCTGACAGCTGCTCATCTATCTCTATTATAGCTCTTATCAGACGCCTGATACCCTCTTGAGTATCAAGTCCTGAAATGATCGCAAGTCCATAACTTGCGCCTGCCATTTCAAGCTGCAAATCATAATCCTCACGAAGTATATCATATAATTGTTGACCTGTCATAGTGGTATTTTTGACAGAAATAACCACTTTTGCGGCATCATTTATTATATCGTTTCCAAAGACCTTAATATGTCTGGTATTGGCGGTTGCTTGTATGATTTCTTCTTTGTATTTTATAAGATTATCAAAAAATCCTTTATTCGTTCCATCAAGATAATCCATACAGGAATCAATTGATGCCATAAACACATATGACGGGCTACTGGTCTGATATATTCTTAAAAATCTCCTTAACCTATCCCGATCTATAAGCTTGCCCTGCACATGTAAAAGAGCTGTCTGAGTCATTGATGGCAATGTCTTATGAACACTATGTATTACCAGATCCGCTCCCTGCTTTATTGCATTCTCCGGAAGCTCTTTTGAAAAACCAAAATGAGCGCCATGAGCAGCGTCAACGATAAGGGGTATACCATTTTTATGGGCGATATCAGCTATTTTAGCGATATCAGAGCTTATACCATCATATGTAGGTGATGTTATAAACACTGCCTTAATGGACGGATTCAGCATGTTTTCCAAGGTGTCTGGATCTATCTTCCCATATAAATCATATTCTCTTAGATATTCAGGGTATATATATTTGAGATTAAGCTTTCTTAGATATGCAGCATGATATAAACTCTTGTGGCAATTCCTGCCAACCAGTATCGTGTCATTTTCTCCGGCTACAGCTGAGATAGCACTTAGAACACCGGATGTACTGCCATTTACTAAAAAAAATGTTTCATCTGCACCATATAACTTATTTGCCCGTTCCTGAGCTGTAGCTATGATACCACTGGCATCATGCAGATTATCAAAATCATCAATTTCTGTTATGTCGATCTTACTTATGTCTTTCAAAACAATATCCTCTGCATTGCGCTTGTGACCAGGCATATGCAAAGGATACATATTACTATTATATAAATTCTCTAATTTATTATAAAATTCAGGCATATTTAGCTTTTATTCTTCCGTGTCCTTTTCTGACTTTAATTGTTTCCAACAAAGAAGAATACTTATCAGCCATAGTTACTACCCATGCTTCACGGCACATTGGAGGAATAACTGTTAGTGGCCACATATGCTTCTTTATTATTTCCTGCTCTAATATAGTTATCTTAAAATCCCTCTTAGCATTTCTCATCGCAATACCAGGATGGTAGAATCCATGAAGCTTTGGATGGATATTATCTTTGCTTGCACCATTATGCCAGTCATAGAGGAAATAATCATGAAGCAAAGCCCCTCTGATCAAAGCTCTTTCATTACATTTGATCTTTAATTGTTCATTGATCTTGATCGCACATGCTGCAACCATCAAACAATGCTCATATACGGATACATCTCCATGCTGAATAAAAGTACTGGTAAGATGAAACTTATCAGACGCTAGTATGTCTTCAGCATGCATTATCAATTTCTCACGTATATCATCCTTTATATCGATCTGTGCCCAAAGCTTGGGAAAATCATTTCTTATAATCATTTTGCTACCCTTATAAGGCCTATAAGCATTTACCTATACAGTAAGCTCTAAATCGTTACAATCCATATATCAGCCAAATCCGCTGACTGAATAATAACTTAATTGCTTCCTGATACCCCTAATCAGTAACAAGGCCACTTAAACATAGTAACATATTATCATAAGGTTAGAGAATATAAAGTTATAATTGTATTAAAGTATTTGAAAATGTACTTAAATTATTGGAAAAGAAATTGAGAAGTTCAATTAAAGAATTAATAAAAAAAGCGTGCCCAGAGTCGGAATCGAACCAACGACATAAGGATTTTCAGTCCTCCGCTCTACCAACTGAGCTATCTGGGCACATAAATAGCGGGGACAGGATTTGAACCTATGACCTTCGGGTTATGAGCCCGACGAGCTTCCAGACTGCTCCACCCCGCGATATTAAATTTAATGGATGGCGGTGGATTCGAACCACCGAAGCAAATTGCAGCAGATTTACAGTCTGTCCCCTTTGGCCACTCGGGAAGCCATCCATATTATTAAGTTGTTGTACTTTGTACAACCAAAGCCGATGAACGGACTCGAACCGTTAACCTGCTGATTACAAATCAGCTGCTCTGCCAATTGAGCCACATCGGCATTTAAAATGGGACCTACAGGGCTCGAACCTGTGACCCTCTGCTTGTAAGGCAGATGCTCTCCCAGCTGAGCTAAGATCCCATCAATCGAAAAATATTCATAAAAAGCGACCCGAAGGGGGTTCGAACCCCTGACCTCCGCCGTGACAGGGCGGCGCTCTAACCAGCTGAGCCACCGGGCCATAATGTTCTAAGTTCTTGTAAGAACTGAACTCGAAGCACTTGCTTACTATAACAAACTTTCAAAGCCGTGTCAACAACTTTTTTTGTTATTTTTGTAAGTTTTTGTTCCTTCAAAACCGAACACTGAATATCTTCTGCATTTCCTGCTTGCTTTCTGTGGACAAGCCCTCGACCTATTAGTACATGTCAGCTCAATGCGTTACCGCACTTACACCTCATGCCTATCAACCTCATACTCTCTAAGGGGTCTTACCTATTGCTAGGGGATATCTCATCTTGAGGGGGGCTTCACGCTTAGATGCCTTCAGCGTTTATCCCTTCCGGACGTGGCTACCCAGCCTTATGCATCTGGCGATGCAGCTGATACACCAGCGGTCCGTCCATCCCGGT
>JAEEGH010000855.1_pt1:92500-93635 | contig 93635 bp, 82 predicted proteins | sample 9134181 | NCBI WGS metagenome assembly JAEEGH01 (sample SAMN16246544, study PRJNA631951) | gut metagenome | biome: gut microbiome; feature: rumen; material: DP-attached | host: Bos | place: Iran: Karaj | collected 2018-10 | reverse complement strand
CATGAAAGCCGGGGGTACCTGAAGTCTGGTGTAAGCAGCCGGCCTAGGGTAAAACTGGTAATTGGGGCTAAGTCGTAACAAGGTAGCCGTACCGGAAGGTGCGGCTGGAACATCTCCTTTCTGGAGTGAGAGGAAAAAGGAAGCAGACGCAAGTCTGCGCAAGGATAAGGCTGAGATGACAAAACAAGCTTGCTTGATTTTGTCAGCGAAGACTTAGACTTGAGAAGATGGACGCAGTCCAGATTCATTTTTCCTGTCACCACTACGGATACAAGATGACGTGAGGCGAATGCCGAACAACATCTCAATCCAAACAAAACACCAGAAGACTTCGACCGAGGTGACTACGAGGTAGAGCCTGCACTTCTCTATCGTACTATTTGCTTTTTATCTGGGTTCATCTATATATAGGATGTAAAGTGGAACAAGGCAGTCCGAAGCTGCATACATCCCCCAAGCCGAGGCTTGTAATTACTAATTACTGATTACTAATTACGAAACGAGGCAAGGTCAGCAGAAAACAAGTAATTTGTAATCTGTAATTAAGACCTTCAGGTTCTTTGACATATTGAAAACAAAAGTAGTAAAGTAGATAGAGACGCTGCAGCAATGCAGCATCGAAATTGAAACTTAATCGCAAGATTAAATTCTTAGTAGAATACTTTCTTACAGGTCAAGGGTAACCGAGACCGGAAGAGTACGATATAAAAGAAGTAGGAAAGGGCAACAGGCGGATGCCTTGGCTCTCGAAGGCGAAGAAGGACGTGATAAGCTGCGATAAGCTTCGGGGAGGTGCAAATGACCCGTGATCCGAAGATTTCCGAATGGGGCAACCCAGGGGATTGAAGGTCCCCTACACACTTATGTGTGAGCGAACGCCGCGAACTGAAACATCTTAGTAGCGGCAGGAAGAGAAAACAATTGTGATTCCCTGAGTAGTGGCGAGCGAAACGGGAAGAGCCCAAACCAGGGGGTTTACGGACCTTCTGGGGTTGTAGGACCGCGATATGGCAAGAACGATGCGAGACGAAGCAGATGGAAGTATGCATCAGAGAGGGTGAGAATCCCGTAGTCGAAGCAGAGGGAAGCCTAGCGGTATCCTGAGTAACTCCGGACACGAGAAATCCGGGGCGAA